>CEVZ01229438.1_pt1 | contig 16083 bp, 20 predicted proteins | sample 361371 | NCBI WGS metagenome assembly CEVZ01 (sample SAMEA2620217, study PRJEB7988) | marine metagenome | isolation source: saline water (ENVO:00002010), including
TCTTGTCTAAAACTTTCGATACACAAATACGTTTCTTGGTTGTCTTGGCCGTATAGTGTTTTAATACCCTTGCAATATTCAAAATCAGGAGGTTCTTCAAACTCAACTCTTGGCTCGACATCTTGGATTTTTAATTTGCCGGCATCAGACAATGATAGATAAAATACTTTAAAATCACAATCATCATATGCTTTAAAGTTCTTCTTTAATGAATAAAGAAGCATGGCTGCGCCGGGAGCAAACTTATCATTTGCGGACGTACAAATTAGTATTTTATTTTTCTTCATATTATTAACCTTAAGATTTTAACAAGCTTTCTGCCATTTTGAATTCCCATTCATAATCAATATCAAAAACTTCTTGTTCTTCCATTTGAAACAGTTTAATATCACCCGGGGTGTTGAAATCTCCCATCCATACCCCTTCTCCGATTCTGTCTAGTCGGCCGGCGTAAAGGCAATGTGCAGCTTCGTACACTGGGGCGACAGTCTTGGTATTCATTACCGCCTCCGTCAATGGTGTAATCAGATCCTTGTTAAAGTTCCAGAAGTAATTCTTTTTTTCAATCACTCCGAACATTCCTTCTGATTCTGTATAACAGTATGCTCTAACGAAAGCATCAATTGTTCTGGAAGTCAAAAACGGTGCACAAGCATTTACTAGCACGCAATATTTATGAGGTAACTTATTCCACCATTCGTACATGTCTGTCATTGGCGTACCTTCCGACTTAGCTGATTTTTCTGACCGCCGATAAATATTGACGTTGTGTTTTTCGCCAATCTTAAGCAGTTCAGGTTCGTATGCAGACAAATAAAAATTTTCTTGTGGAAAACTTTCACATTCCTTAATAGTCTCAAGGGCGATATCTGTTAGAGTAGTCCCAGCAATAGGTCTGATCATCTTTTGCGGTACTCTTTGTGAACCAAGCCTAGCCTGAATGACAACGGCGATGTCATCAATTGATTTCATCTAATTTTTCTCTGTAAAAATTCATATTGTACGTCACAGCCTTGTTCTCCTGCTAGGTCTATTAATCTAAAGGGTCTTTTAAGTTTTAAATCGTTTAGAAGATAATCAAAAAGCATGACATATTGGTCGCGCTGAAGTGCTGCGGGGTTTCTTGAATTCTTCATCCAATTTGGTAAAGACTTGCCGGCTTCAAAGGCATGATTGTCATCACCGTCGACACTATATCCATCAAAGCCAGCAAAGTATACGTTTCTCGTACCAAGAAGAATAGCCGTAATTAACATTCGCGGGCCAACACCTAGCTTACTGCGGTATCTAGTATGAAAATATGTTGAATGTGGGGCGCGCTCTTTAATATATTTAATTCTTTGCTCTCCGAAATCAGTAATCTCTTGAAATACTCGCGTATCTCTATCATTTACATACTTCCAAAGCTTTTCATTATCAAAAACATCAACTTCGTCTAGAAAACACGCAGCTTGAATATTGCTAAATTGATCAAACACCGGGTTTTGGAAATAATTGTTCATTGTCCATACTGGGATATCCTTGTACTTTGAAAAATCGATCTTGTTAGTAGATGGGCCACCTCCAATGATTAATACACTGTCTTGGTTGCATATGCTTTGAATTGCTGGACATAAGCCAAAGCGTAGATCTGGGAATACAATGTCTCCATAACATTTTCCCGAATTGATATCGTTGGGGGTTACCCCCCAAGCATTAGGTCTCATTCCCAAAGAGTTATACATGACTGCCAGATCCTCAATCATTCGACCCATTTCAGAAGATATTCCATTCCATGTTTGGTTTACAAAATTGGTCCTAGTGGTACAAAAACTGTGTGCTATGGGATCTAAACCCGTACAGTAGGTTTGGGCATTACTAAACAGGGATTGAGTTTCTTGTGAGAACCAAAGATTTTCATAAATTGCGTGTGGGTATCTTCTAAAGTATTGCTTAACAATTGTTTGAAAATGCGCATCTAGTTTTAAGGGTGGTTCCTCTTTGTTTTTAGCAAAATAATTCAAATTTAAGCGCTCTAGACGACGATCCCAAAGCTTGACATATACTTGACCTTTTTGCATTGATCGAGCGCTTGAAAATACTTGGTGAGCATTTAAAGCATTTTTTATATCTTGATCATAATGACGCAAAAATTCATCATCAGAGTTTTCTAAATCTTCTGCATGTTCTGGAATTTCGTCTGGGCGCCCAATCGGAGCATTCGAAGACAAGGGATCTCTAGAGCGAGTTAACTCTGGGATAGGGACTTGTCTTTCTGAGTGTCCGAAATCAGATACCGGAGTTTCGCCTTTTTTGAGTTGATCTGATTGTTCTTTCGATACAGTATCTTGTGATAATTTCCATTTCATGTTATCCTCTCAATTTTTTCCTTACCGGGAGTTCTCCCTCTGTTACACGCTTTACACCGTCGCCTAGGGCTGTTTCAAGCTCACGGACCCCCTTGACAAGCTTAATAAGCCCTTGAGGCTCTACAGAGGCTAGGTGGTCAGAACCCCACATTGTGCGGTCCAGAGTAATGTGGCGCTCCAAGATTGTAGCACCAAGATAGACACTCGCCACAGTGGTTCCTAGTCGGAATTCGTGACCGCTATACCCTACTTCACACCCATACCGGCTATGGAGCGTCTGAATACACCTTAAGTTCAAATCCTCAATAGGGGCCGGATATGTTGAATTACAGTGCAGGAGGGCGAATTCTGCGTTCTCCTGACGCATCCACTCTACTGCTTTATCCGTTTCATCTAGAGTTGACATTCCTGCTGAAAAAATGACTTTCATTCCTGTGCGGGCACAGCCACGCATTAACTCTTCATTAGTAATCATAGCTGATGGTACTTTGATGAAAGGAAGTTCATATTGATTTAGAAATTCAAGACTATCCATATCCCATGGGCTAGCCGACCAAGCAATACCCTTGTCGCGACAGTACTGGTCAATCTCATCATATTCCTCTTTGCCAAATTCGACACGATACTTGTATTGAAGATATGTCATCTTGCCCCATGGGGTTTCTCTCATAACATGTTTTTGGTGCTCTGGTACACACACATCAGGATTGCGTTTTTGAAACTTAACTGCATCACAGCCTGCAACAGCAGCAATATCAATTAGCTTTTTGGCAGTATCAAGTGAGCCGTTATGGTTAATACCAATCTCTGCGATAATATACGTCTTGTTCATTTTATTTCCTTTGCTTTCATTTCTTCAAATTTTTTATAGTTCATGGGCTTAGCAACCTCTTCATTTGAATACATAAGGTTACCATACAATTGTGTTCTTTGAAATTTATTATGTTCATATATCATTTTGGCTGCGTGTAGAGTATCATCACTAGGTGCAAACAAAACAAATGAATTATTCTTATTTGTTGTTACCACTGTTTCACACCACTCCCAAGGTACCCAACACCTATTCATGGCTTGATCGGGCTCATTCTCCCAATATTCCTTAACAAACTTCCATTCGTCTTTAAATTTAAGAAGGTGTGTGTGAACTGGTTCATCATCTATTGATGAGTCTCTGTTAATGTTGAGTAGATATGTCAAAGCTTTTTCTCTTATGTCTGGGTGTGGGCTTATCTCGTAGTGTGATAGATTCTTTTGTACAGCAGAAATTATCGTTGTTGGCTCTGTGATTTCAAACTTTTCTTCAAGGGCAGATTTAAACTCACTGCCATTCATATATTCGACCAAGTCACTAAGAAAACTATTGTTTGTGCCCGTCAAACGATATGTAAGACCATAACTTTCAACAGGATTACCCTTTCTGTGATATGGGAAACTATCTTCTTTGAGATTTTTTATGTATTTTTCGATCATACTTGGATCAGCTACGCAGCCGGGAAAATTAATGACCTGCCAGCCTTTGAGTCGAAGCTTCTCCATCAAATCTTCTATGTTCTTAGTTTCCTCAAAATGTATTTGTTGATCTTCTAAAATAAGTTTTAAATGTTCAGCAGAAAGAAAATCTTCGATCAAAAGGTGCTTAAAGGGCTCTGCTTCAAATTGAGCTTCTAGTACTTTCTCTGATAGGTATCGTAGCTCTTTCATTCTATGTCCTTCAGTTTGACTCTGGGGATTTCATCGCTGAGTGCACTTACCTCGCTCACTAGGTTCAGATTAATATCTTTTGCCTTTAGCCAATTATACAACGGACCAGAACCTTTTTGCACCATTTCGTATTCAAAATTACGATTACTTGTGAGATGAGTTTTAGATTTATAAAAATGCTCTCCAACTTTATCACCACTATCCCATCCAATTGCGTATATGTCTTTAACCCCGACATGTAATGCCATATAAATAACCGTTTCTAAAGTAATACTTGGCCCGCACGGACGGTCGACTCTTTTGTCAAAAAGTCCATCATCAAAATTATTATCTTCGCACAGGCGCCCAAGGTTACTTTTTGGATACACCAAAGGATCTAAGACTCTACAAAACATATCCCACTGCTGACCTTCTGCGAATCTAGTTCTTGCATGCTCTTCGGGGTATCCGCTTGATGCCACTACAATTGGTCCAGACTTAATCCCATAGCGATATCCGGGGTAGCCATTGATCATTGGTAAATTACAATCGTTTATAAAGTGGAAATCAGTTTCTTTCGAAAATTCTAGATATGCTTGCTTAATAGAAAATGTTAAAGAGCTTTGAAGCTTAGAACGGAGTTCTTCTTTGTCAACCATACCCAACGAAGGGCCAGACGCCAACAAAAACAAACGCTCATTTAAGTATGAATCCTTTAAATGAGCAATCCTATCTTTGTAGTTGTTTAGTTTATTCAACTCTCTCTTTAATTTTCTAGTCTTCTTGTTCATTTTCGCTTATAATAAAATCAATCAATTCTCGACCAATCTTTAGACTGTCGCCGGTAACTTCTAGCATGTATTGCTTTGCAGTCGGACCTCTTTTGGCAAATGTTTCGGGTGTCTCTTTCCACTCATTGTATGCGGCGCGCAGCTGTTCTCTAGCCGAAAGATAATCCGTTTCAAACCAGTTGCTATCACATGAATATACAAAAGGAAAAATAGTACAGTGAGCAGGAGTTAAGTGGCTATCAACAATGTAGTTACTAGTGGGATCTACAAACCCAACATGGCCTCCCTTGTCATGCACAATCACCGGCGTCTCATGTGTCAGTGCTTCTGCAATTGGCAGTCCAAACCCTTCGGCTCTGCTGAACAAGGCAAACAAATCTGATTTTTCATATAGATAGTTCATCTGTTCCTTTGGAAATAATCCATATAAAAGTTGCATCTTGCATTTTGGACCCCCGTTTAAGCTATCATTTAGAATTGATCTTTTTAAGACAGAGATCTGATTTGCCATTTCTTGTTTTTGAAAATCCTGATACTCGGGTCTGGGATCTTGGATATTACCATATGTTTTAATGATTAGGTTGCAGTCTTCATTGTCCTTGAACTCCATCAAAAAAGCTTTGACAACGTTCATTAAAGCCTTGCGATCAGTCCACTGTCCTACTGTTAGAACATTGAACCCATTTTCATCCACCACATTATGTGGAATGGGCGCGGACTCAGCAGAACCAACAAAATCGTCGTTGATTAAATGAGGCACCATCTTTACAGGAACAGGTCTTCCAAGCTTTTCAAGACTTTTATCGAATGAATCTTTATTCCATTGACATGGCACAACAATTCTGTCTACCTCTAGTGCCGTCAAAATATCATTCCATACTGGTGGCATTTCGTCAGTCTCCCACACAGTGACACAGGTTGTAGTAGCTGAGCGTGCTGCGAAGAACTTTGTGGAGTCTAACTTCCAAGCATATACCGGTGGGTGGTGGAATACGTAATGATAGTCTTCATCTTCAACCCACGCATGCATCTCATCATTAGATTTGAAGGATAAGGAGTCTAAAAATTCAGCTTCTTCTTTTGTAAGGGCGTTTTGGGCATCAGCGCTCATAGAAACAACCTTAAAATCTATATCAAGCTCATTTTCTTTAATATAATCGCATATGGATCTAATATAGCCGCGACCTGCAACAGCATAGCCACTAGGATCAGTTATTTGTCCTTGATATATAACTTTTGTTGTCATAAGGACATCACCGAAGTTGGCTGTGCTGCATTAGTCTCCAAGGTATCCAAAACTGATTCTACAAATTCATTTTGTTGTTTTTCTTCTGAGAAGTTTGTTTCAACATGTTCCTTGAGGGCTTCTGCATCGGCTTCTGCCTTATGATAGTTTGTGTAAACTCTCTTTAATGCGGATTGATACCTTCTCTCATTAGTGAAGCACCATGAAGACTCAGGAATTAAAATATCTTTCCACACTGCTACTTCTTGAATTCTCTTGATCTCATAGTCAACCGATGTTCCTAAAAATTTCAACCGCGAATGAGTTTTCTTGCTTTTCTTTCTTGCGGTTTTTCGATTTGTGCCTACCCGAGCATTCATGTAGTCTTTTTGGCCGCCCCAGTTGGGGGCAATAATTGGCAGGCCGGCTTGAGCGGCCTCAAACATAGGCAATCCAAAGCCTTCTCCGTGGGCTAGATTGATTAGTGCCTTGATCTTCGGATGACGATAGAGTCCATGCATTTGCTCATCTGTAATTCCGCCATGCAATAAATACACCTTACATTGTCGCGGTTTATTATCCATTGGCTTTTTATCATATGCAGCAAGGTGTTGCTTTAGGCGACTGTAACAAGCTTCTCGATCCAAAAGACAATTTTTTGCAAGATTTGTCTTAATAATCAATCCAACATCTGGATTGTCATTGAATTGCCTCAAAAACCCTTGGAGCGTTGAGGTCATATTCTTTCTTTCTGACCACTGGGCTACTACTAGAAAATTGAAATCTGTCTCTGGTTCGAAGTCTAACTGCTCTGGCTCAACTGCTTTTGCTGGAAAGTTTACCACATCAACTGGTACGGTACATTTTGCTTGTACTGAGCGGCCGGATTCGTCTTGACCTTCGTACACTGTGTTTACAAAGCCTTCTTTTGTATGATTAGAGACCGCAATAATCTTATCTACGTTAGCACATTTCTCCACCCATTTAAAAGAAATAGCAGTGGTCTCTGTGCCTGCCGTGTATCCAATGTTTTTAGGGCAAATCTTTTCCCATTCTTGAGGAATTGTTACTTGAATCGAAGCATCGAAAGGGTTAATTCCATTTTGTTGACAGGTACGGATGTGTGCGCTAGTATTTGCGATTACATTATCGATCTCCTTTCGCTCATCAGTGTCATCAGTAATCCAGCTAGTATTTCCCCAACCAGTTGGCAGCAAGTATACTTCAAACAAATCAGGTCGTGACTTTAGAGAACGATATGCAAACCTTGTTTGCTCTCCATAGCCGGATCTTGTAAGGATCGGGCCTCTAATTACAATACTCTTCTTTTGTGCGCTCATTTATACAACCTCCTGAAAATGCCAGCTTTGATACATCTTTCTATCTTCCCATGAACCTCTTTCTTCGATTACCTTATCAACCAATTCAACCCAGTTTTTGCGAAACACTTCGAAAGAGTAATTTGTTCTAACATGATTTCTTCCTGCAAGGCCGAGCGCTAGTCGCTCTTCCGCAGTCTTGTTATACATCTCTTCTAGCGCATTAACGACAACTTCTTGGGAAAGACGATCTTCATAAATATATGGCACTTGTTGGGAGCCAATAATAGCTTTTGAAGTTGGTTCAAGACCGATGCCAAACCAGTTTTCTCCATCCGTTACCTGCTCTTGTAAGCCGCCTGTCATTGTGGCGATAATTGGAGTTCCGCATGACAAAGACTCTAGAGTTGCTAGTCCAAACCCTTCTGCATCGGAAATATTAATTGTACAGTCTGCCATGTTGTACATCAACGCTAGGGACTCGGATGGAAGCTTGCTGGTTGATAAGTACACTTCTCCGTTTGTCATCTCTAAGTTGTGAAGGATAGCCTCCAAATCTTGTCCGTTTGGGTCTTTTGGCTCAGTATGCATAACAAGGCGAGCCTTGTCGTGGCCCACACGATCTAAAAATTCTTTAAACCAGAAAATTAAAGAACCACTTTGTTTTCTTCTGGCATTTCTGTTATTCCAGAAAAACGTTACCTTGTCGTTTAGTTCATCGCCAGTGTTGAGCAGTGCTAGAGAAAATTCTTCAACGTCTTTTCGTTCATGAGGACGAAACACATTTGAATCAACGGCGTGTGGAACATAGTGTGACTCGACATTTGGCGCGACATTTTGTACAATGTCGTAAGTTAGCTTTGAAATACAAGCAATAACATCTGTAGAGTTATACCATCTGGCATTAAAGTCTGGATATGGGTAATTGTCCCAAACATGATAGTATAACATTGGGCACACAGGGCGAATTTCATCTTCCATTTCCCAAAGCCATCCAAAAAATCTAGGATCAGTCATGAACCAAATCATATCAACTCTTTCAGTTCTTAAGACTGAACGGATCATATCTGGATTGCCGTACCCGTCGACCGGATGGACTACCCAATCATCCCCGTATGGATCAATTTTGATTGGATCATAGCTTGAATGCTTAATTGCGCCTCCAAACGAAATGACTCTATATTTTCCTGTTGCCAACAGGGCTTCTAATACATATTTTGTTTGTGTACCGACACCGGAAGGACTTAACGGATGGTCCGACAGCGTTACAATTGTTTTCTTATCAGTTTTTAATTTCAATTTTTACTCCGAGTCATGGGCAGTGAGAGGTTTTGTGAAAATCACATCTTGAACATGACAGTTTATTTTTCATGAATTTGCTGTTAAGAATATTATACAGCGCATTATTCAAAAGTTTTAGTGCATTTTGTACTCTTTTGGGACCGGACGTTACCCGGAAGAATTCTACATTGTCCTTCTTAGCGGTTCTCTTGAGTAGTGCAAAATGCGTTTCAATCATAGATGGGTCTAGGTTATGCTTTAGCGCATAAAAGTGCTTATATAGCACAAGTTGGTATACAACCATAGGATCAGCACGCTTACGAGCATCCCATCCCCAAGAACAGGACTTCCAATCAACGATGTGAACCTTGCCATCTGGAGTTTTAAATACTGCATCAATAAATCCTTTAAATTTCTTTGGCTGATCTGGAATTTCAACCATTAGTTGTTCTTCTGTTTCTAAAACCTCATAGCCTTCGCTAAAATATTCACTCAGAGCAGGCTCAATGAGCGGTATAATCGCTCCTGCTTGTCCACGCAGGGTACTTACTAGGTCAGGACGAAGCTCCACACAATCGTCTTCTAGGAGCTTAATCTGATTTTCAAACTCAGCTAGAAACAGTTGTTCATTAGCTTCTTCATTAAGCAACTTCTTTTCACACACTGTGTGAATCGCAGTACCGAAAGCTGTGTATTCGTTTCCGACGAAACCCTTAAGCCCTTCAACATGCTTAAGCTTATGATAGAAGGGGCAGGTATTCCAATCTTTAAGTTCACTAAAAGAAATGTGAGGTTTCATTAAATACTCTATTCTGTGGTGGTTTTTGTGCGGCGCCGAGTAGTTTTTCTAGTCTTGGCTCTTGTTGGAGCAGTTTCCATCGATTTGAATGCGCGTTCAAGAACCGTAGTATTGAATACCCAAGTTCCGCTTAAAACATTACCAGATGGTCGGTTTTTATTATCTAGTACAGGGTTATCTTCGGGTTCATTAGAACGCAGGTTTCCTACTAGTGCACCATACTCTGCAAGAGCATCGTTCCGAGCGTTAGTAACATCATATCTGATATAGTTAATATTTTCTCTTGGATTCATTTTTGGAATTTCAGCATTTACTGTAATAGAATCTTTTTGCTTCGAAACCGTAACTTTTATATTCTTATTATTCATCATAATCTCCTTTATGAAGTTTGTCAAGTTTTTTATATAATCTAGGGCTAATTTTTTTGAGATATTGCCTGTCTCTAATATAGTAGTCCTCTAATCCTGTTGCAAAATACTCTCTTAATGAAGTTGCCGCATAAGGTGTTGTAAATACCTCCATTGTAAGATGGAGAAGTTTGTCGTATCCGACTCCTTTATATAAAAAAGCATCAAACTCTGTAGAGTATTCCACATTCATAAACATATTTTTATGTTTTTCTTCAACATATTCGTGTCCAAACAAAATGTCAAACATTTGAAGTCTTTTTCTTAAGAACTCTTCTTCAATCAAATTGTCTGAGTATATGTGCCAACCGTATGGATATTCTAACGAGTGGGCAATCTCATGGACAATGTCATCAACCATATCTGCTTCATTATCTTGTTCATTTGAAACGTAGATAGCGCCGGATTCATACATAGCTGTGTACGATTTAGCTTTAAGTGCCTCAAATTCTCCAATAAAAATTGTGTCAATCTCATTAACTAGATGCGGAGGCATTGTGTTTTCAATAGTTTCTAAAACAGATACAAGATTTACATTTTCCGGTAAAAAATCATGAACATATACATATACATTTCCGTATAGGGTATATTCTCTTCTAGATTTTTCAGATTGATTTGCAGACTTTCTAATGTATTCTTTTAAGTCTTCATTGTTTGTACTAGACATTTTCTTCGCTTGGTTCAAGCTCAGCCTCATTATGCTCCTCAAGGAGCTTCCGTCCCTCATCGACGTCATGAATAGCTTGTTGATAACCGCGAATAAAGTTTTCTTCAGCAATTAACATTAAAAACTCAGGAAATTCTTCTGCCATGGTTTCTACAATCATTTCGACTGTAACCTCTTCCGAGTCATTTGTGCTTCCGACATAATCAACTAGCACACTCTTCATAGGGCCTTCCGGCCATGACTCTTCTCCAAGAGTCTCTGTCATTTCTTTTGCATCAGTATAGGTGTTATCCATTTTTTACTCCTTTATAAATTATAACACATTATGTCATATTGTCAAATAAAATTTTATTATTTTTATTTGTAAACTGGTTTATAGTCTTTTAGAAGCTCGTATAGTTTGCCGGGTGAAAGATTTGGCGTTCTATAAATTTGAAGCTTTTCCCATTTTACAACCCTAGCTTTTACAAGTGCGTGGGCAATCCACTCTGAACAATACCACTTATCCCTGTGTTTGATTAGATAAGGAGTCATCTGTGAGAATATCATCCCTAACCAGTCATATTTTGCGCCTTCTGTTTCATCAATAAAATTATACAATTGCTTAAGTTGATAATTTTGAACTGGCTCTCTCCAACTTAATTCAAATCTCAAAAAATCCCATTCGTTTAAATCTTTAACTGTATCTATGCTTCTTTTGGAAACTGTTGAAGTTAACATTGGAGAAATGGACACCCATGTTGTTCCATCTGGTAGTATTAGCTCTGCGTGGCTATAAGGACTCTTCGTCCACCAACGAATTACTTTATTTTTCCAATTGCCTTCACCTTTATAAAAGGCTACTTTAATTTCCAATTTTCTACCTGCCTTATAATATTTTAGCAGCTAGTGTGGCAACTTTTGAGCGTTCTCCCTTTTGCAGTGTAATATGGCCTGATAGTTCATAGTACTTAAACTTTTCGATGGCATAGGCTAAGCCATTTGACGTTTCGTCAGTATAAGCATTGTCAATCTGTTCAATATCTCCTGTTAAAACGATCTTAGTGCCCTCACCGGCGCGTGTAATGATTGTTTTGATCTCATGCGCAGTTAAGTTCTGCGCTTCATCAATAATTATGTACGCATTAGAAATTGAACGACCTCTAATATAAGTTAATGCTTCGATTTCAATTAAACCTCGTTCAGTGTACTGCTCCAGCATGGCTTTATCATTGCCCATAAGGAACTGTAAGTTGTCCTGAATTGGCATTAGCCATGGATGCATCTTTTCTTCCATGGTGCCGGGCAGGAAGCCAATGTCTTTACCCATTGGCATGATTGGTCTAGATACAATCATTCTAGAATACAGGCTATCTTTGGAGGCCCGCTTCATAGTTCCCATGTTTGCGCCAAGTGTTTGCTCCATTCCTGCAGCAATAGCGCATAATGTTTTTCCTGAACCTGCTTTACCAATAAGCGATACGATTTCTACCGAAGGATCCATCAAAAGATCAATGGCAAATGCTTGTTCTTTATTTCTAGACTGAATGCCCCAAGATGGTAGATTGTCATGAATCACCTTCTTAAGGGCGGTGTTGTAGTTGATAAATCTAGCTAGAGCGGTTTTCTTATCGCTAGCGTTTGAAACCAACAAAAGATATTGATTTGGATGAAACTTTACCTCATCTTGATCGACAAACACTTCTTCGCCGGCATAAAATCTATCAATAGTTTGATCATCTACAAGATATGTTTCAAACCCAGAATATAGTTTTTCTAAATCATCAACTGCCTTGGTTGCATTATAGTCTTGCGCGACCAATCCAATCGCATCACAGATGACCCGCATGTTAATATCGCGAGACACCATGATGTTCTTACGGTCAGAATGCTCTTCAGCGGCCGTTAAGGCCGTAGCAATGATGATATGGTCAGGTACGTTAGGGTCAAGGTCAGAAGGCAGTAGAGACATATCTATGGCGCTTGTATCGCACACTCTAACTATGCCTTTGCCAGTTTCAATCCTAATACCCTTCTTGAGGGAACCTTTTTCTCTCAAGGCATCAAGAATTCTAATGAACTGTCTAGCTTGGGCGCCGACACCATCTTGTCGTTTTTTATGTTTGTCAACTTCTTCTAATACCTTTAATGGTATAATGATATCGTTTCTTCCGAAGTCGTAAATTGCTCTTGCGTTTGTTAAGTAAACGCTTGTATCGAGAATATAATTTTTCTTTTTCATCAGTTACAGAATCACTCCAAAACTGTACATATATACATAGTGAATTTTACAGTTTATGTACATTTTCAGGTTAACATATAAATTTATAAATTTGCTTTAATTTCTTAAAAACAGATATGGAGCCACTTGTCAGACTTGAACTGACGACCTGATGCTTACAAGGCAACTGCTCTACCAACTGAGCTAAAGTGGCGTATCAACATACTGATACAAAGCCCTATACATACTTATAATTTCAACGTTTAACCCTTCTGGTAAGTACATTTCTTTTCCCATCTTGGTTATGATCCGCAGTGGTTTTTTTAAATGCCCCTTCTTAACATTTGGTTCTGGGAAGATATCTACTACCGAAACCTCTCTTTCAAACGTTTCTGCTGCTAGCTCTACCAATTCTTTTGGTAAAATCTCATAAGAAAAGTAATAGTGATAAGCTTCTGCTTCGGTCTCAAGAATATATTGGTATACTTTCATGTACTCCATAATAGTACATAGTATGCTGTCAAACTCCGCCGGGCCAATTGTTCTTTTCAACTAACAGGTGCTCAGAAGAATCATGCACAAGGTCGCTACTACTTTGAATCTTGCCTCCACCAACTCCCCACACCATTTGAACTCCTATTTCTTCACATACATCTTGCTCTGGTGTGTTTTCTGTTGTTCTATCGCCCCCATTGGCAAAATATGTTGGTTCATGCTTTCTGATTGCATCACAAGCAGTGTTGTCCGTATCATCAAAAGCAACAACTTTGGTAACTCCAGTAATCGCTCTAACGATTTCGGCTCGTTCTTCCCAAGGCATAAATACATATCCCTTTTTTCGCAATAGCCAATCATCAGAGTTGACGGCGACGATAACATCGCCAAACTCTCTAGCTGCCTCTTGAATCATTCTTACATGACCAATGTGAATGGGGTCAAACCCTCCACTAACCATAACTGTATCATACGGTGTACGTCTCATATTTCTACTATTTCTCCCATAACCTAAAAAATCTCCATAATGATAACTCAACTTTAGTTTCCTTTCTTTTTTGTGTGTCTATTTGGTACCTTCCTAATAGGAAAATCGTCAGGAGGGTGTTTATTTACACTAAATGATTTAGAGTCGATCTTAGAATAATTTTCAAGCTTATAAAAAAAGCATTTATTATCCTTCTTTCGATATCCAACTAGCCAATCAATACCATGTTTTGCATAATCCATGGAATTTCTAGGCTTTCCATTTTCGCTTACCACCTCTCCTGAGCGATCAACAATTTTGGTAATCCTGTTACCGTTCATTGTTTTTACTTGAATCGTCTGGAACGATCCGTCAACATCGACAACCAAATCATATACTGCATCTCTACTATGTGGAGTGCTAGTAATCCAACCTCGCCTCATCAATTCTAACGATACAGCCCATTCGCTAATATCTCCGCTTTGATTTGATGTGTCTCTGTAAGTCATATTTTAATGGTACCCCGAGCAGGATTCGAACCTGCGACCCACGGCTTAGAAGGCCGTTGCTCTATCCTGCTGAGCTATCGGGGCTTAAAGTGTTTAGAATTTCTTTAATAATTTCGATAGTCTCTGTGGGGCTTTTTGTTTCAAATCCTCGACCATGTGGTTTTAATAACTCATATAAATGATAGTCATTACCGCCGGGTTGACACTTGTCTCCAACAAACCAACACTGATACTCTGTGCCGGCGCGGGGAGCCGCGAACCAAGTTGTAGCGTATGTCTTATCCCAACCTGTTGGGTAAATATCAAAGGAAGTAGAACCTCCTAGTGCAACCGTAACTTCATTTTCTAAATTTTTGTGAGCTAGCCAACCTTCAAGTACTTTCTTGTATTCTTCTCTGAACCCAATCTCTTTATCAAACTTCACGAAATTTGCTCTCTGTGCTGTATTAGCATTTCTACCAATCGGAGACCAGTTGATCATTGAATCTCGATATTGAATAAAGTTACCAGTAAGGGCCAGATTATTATATTTCATCATTCCCAACACTTCTGCCTGCAATGATACTAAAGCTGCTGTTAACTCGTAAAAGTTATCTTCGCCCATTTCTGCCATCATAGTTTCTGGTACTATTTCGGATCTTTTGTTCCCATCATAGAATACGTACTTCGTACCATTACAAGGTAGCAAATGCAGTTTAGCCGGCCAAGTTGGCGGCACATAGTCACCATTGTTATTCATACCATGATATGCATCGATAAATGGAGCTAGCTGCTCATTTAGATAATTCTCAGGAGATCCAGTTACGATTCCCAAATCAATATCCATTTGCAAGATTCTCAATAGCTGATTGACCATTGGTTCTTGAATAATTTTTCTAGGCTCTGTTAAAGTGCCATCCATATCAAAAAGGATTATTTGTTTCATTTATTTCTCTGTATGTTGGTGGGCCGGGTGGGGATTGAACCCACGACCAATCGCATATAAGACGACTGCTCTTACCACTGAGCTACCGGCCATCATGTTAATAATATAGCACAGCCTAGTGTTGTCGTCAAGGTTCTATTTAGGTTTTTTATTTTCTTCTAGTTGTCTTCTAATGTCGTTGCCGACAAGTTCAACTAACTTTTTTTCAAAATGTTTTCTAGACCATCGTTTTAAATTATTTTTGTTTTTATACCAAGTTTTAAATTCTTCTGTAACTTGATAATCAATTCTAACCTCGTCAGAATCTTCTTCTTTGTGAAAACCAACGATGTAAAATTGCGGCGAGTCTTCAACCTCTTCTTTTACAACTTTGTCTTCTTTATTCGTTTTCATTTTTTACCTCGTATTCTACGTCAATTATATCAATATTTTTGGTTGGTTTCCATCTGTCATTGAAATCTTTTTCAGTTTTTTTGTACCAGCTAGTCAGTCTATGAATACAAGAAACAAAAAATAATATCAACCCAAGATGAACAGCAACAATTGCTAAAGCCGCTTTTCTAGGTGTAGTCGTTGTAGGCTTTCCAACACCAGAACTTTTCTTCCATCGACCAACTAAAAATCCCATTTTCCCAAAACCATGTGTTTACACCGTCCTTCATTACTTCAACTGCTGCTACATTTAAACAGGATGGAGATGTTAAGGAAGGACGACAAAAACTAGTCCATTCTCCTAGACTGTTTTGATATAACTCCACCAATTCACATATATCTTCAATTTTTTCGTCAGTTTCAAGATCACATTCTTCCGCGACCTTGATCATTGCATACTTCCAAACTGTATTCATGATATTATCTTATCATAAAATAAATATTTTTTTAATATAAGAGAGGGTGCCGCGCCCTACTCAACCCACCTAGTGCAAGACTAGGGACGCCATTCCGATTTTTAGCACATAAGCGCGCCGAGG
>CEVZ01144743.1_pt1 | contig 16026 bp, 13 predicted proteins | sample 361371 | NCBI WGS metagenome assembly CEVZ01 (sample SAMEA2620217, study PRJEB7988) | marine metagenome | isolation source: saline water (ENVO:00002010), including
CAAACCATTAGTTAACATATTAGGTCTATGTTTATATTTTCTAGTTATCTCAATTAACTTAAATAAGTCATTATTTAAAGTAGGTTCAGCACCGATAAATCTAATGTGAGTTTTATTAGGTAATCTTTTAATTACGTCTTCAAACTTTTTTACATCTACGTCTGGAAATTTTGGATTATTTAACATATCACCAAGATAACAATTAGCACAAGCCATATTGCATTGATAAGTTGTCTGAACAGACAAAATAGGAAATATATTATTTTCTGGTTTCATTACTTCCATAAAATATCCTCAAATATTTTATCAATAGCTTCTTTACAACATTTTATATTCATAACTAACATAGTGCTATCATCTGAAAAAGAAAATATATGGTGTTGTTTATTTGTATTTAAAAAGTATGTATAACCTCTATTAAAATTTAGTATCTTATCTTCATACATAAAATACAACCAACTAGGATTACATTTTTTAATAGGAACTATTAATCTCATAAACTTTTGTTCACCAAATTTATAACTATCTCTATGAGGTGGAAAATAACCACCTTTTCTAAAGTTTAAAAAATGTGTTCTACACAACCAAGGTTTATAAGGGTCAACTAATTTTTGAACTTCTTTACTTTTATGATAAACAGGTGTTAATGATGTAAAAGAATCTTCACTATAAACTTTACCTGTTTCTTTTGATAATTCATATAAACTATCTAAATCTTTTCCGTCTAACTCACCATTTTCGCTGGTGACACTTAAACCATATCTTTCTACATTTTTTCTAGGATTATATCTTTTCCATTCAAAGCCGTTTATCTCTTCTAATAACTTCTTTGAATTACAATTATTTTTTAATTGTATAAAGTCACCATATGATAATAAGTTATTATACATTACTTTACTCCTATGACCATAAATCTATCGTACTTATCTAAATTTAAAGTACCACCAAACATAATCTTATCTAATTTTAAACTATCTTCAAACTCTTTTATATTATTATGACAATTAATATGGTCGTCAATTTTTTTATAATTGTTTGATTGCAATATTAACAATGTGCCATCTTTACATTGTTTTATCATATTGTCAATAGTTTCTTGTTTTAAATGTTCGCAAGAAGTACAAATTACAATATCATATTTTTTATATTTTTTAAAATCTTCTATTGATTCAATTTTAAATAATACATCATCATATAGTTTATTACCTATCAGTTTTGTATTAGGGTCTTTATCAAAAGATAAGACTTGTTCATCTGTATAAATTTTTAGTTTGTTTGCTAAATTACCAAACCATCCAGCAGCTACACATATTTTTGGATTATCAAAATAGTCAAAATACTCTTTTGATTCAGAAATTAACCAGTCTTTACATTTTTCTTGATTGTCGTTTACTGAATTTATGATGGACTTTACTTGTTCATCATTGGTAATTTCGTCAATCACTTTTAAAATTCTATCCATAATCTTATATAAATATATACAATTATTATTTATAAGAGATAATGAAGTATGATGAATAGAGCTATTTTTAGTCTGTATATTGATGTGCCTGAAAAAGAACATTATGGTAAGTCAAATTTTAAAGGCGATAGTATTGACAAAGGTTTAAAAACCAGAAATGCCTTTAAGAACAACTATCAGAAACTAATTGATTGTAAAACAAAGTATGCCGAATCTATAGGTGCGTCTTTTCATATGTTTGAATATGATGAAGACTATAAAACATATTCTGATAACTTAAAAAAAGATTTTCCTTATTTAACAGGTTACGAAATAGTTAATTTTTATAAGATACATTTATTGTATATTTTAGCAAAAAAATATGATGAAATATTGTACCTAGATTTTGACGCTGTGCCTGTTACCAAAGATAATTTTTTTGAAGTATGGGATTTATCTAAAGGTATATGTGTTTATAATAATAACGCTATGGTAAATAAAATGAATAGGACTATTGATAAGATGAAACACGGCACTAGAAGTCCTACAGCTAAATTCTTTAACGCTCAGGCAATGCTAATTGCTGGTAGTTATAATCCTAAAAATGATGTTATTAATACAGGCATTATAGGTGCTAGAAAAGAAGATATATTAAAGTTAGATTTCTTTGGTAAATTTTATGATACTATGAACTTAATGACAAAATTAAAAGATGACGGTCTTGACGGATTATATCCTGAAAATATAATTGATATTTTTAGATATGACAATGAAACAATATTTTCATATAAGGTTGAAGTTAATAAAGTAAATGTTCAATGGTTAGATAATATATGGCATTATTTTTATGATAATCAATTTTATATACCTAAAGAAACAAAAATAATACACACAATTAATAAAGAGTTTGAAAATGTTTGGAGGTTTTATGAAAAATATTGTATATAGTATCTATATTATAAATGATGATGAAACTATTAGCGAAAAACATAAAAGAACTAAACATCATTTAAAAGAAAATTTACTTAAATTAACTGAAGTAAAAAAACAATATGCTGAAAAATGTGGCGCTGAGTTTGTATTATTTTATGCCGATAAAGATTGGGAAAAATTTGAAGACAAATATAGAGAGTATAAGTTTGATACTATTAATTTATATAAGATACATTTATTTGAAAAATTAAGTAAAGAATATGATAATGTTTTGTATCTTGATTTAGATGTTATACCTAATACAGATGAGTCATTTTTTGACAAATTTGATATGAACAAGATTAATGTATATGCGCCAGAAGCTACAATAGAAAATACTTGGAAAGAAAAAGAAATTATTAACTATAATACAAATAGAGCAACTTTTGATGAAATAATATCTGTTAAAGACAAATATGATATGTATGTAAAAGCAGTCTGTAAGAGAGCTATGTTGGCGACTAATGACATATACAATACTAATTATTTTATAGCAAATACAGCAATTCTAGGTGCAAATAAAAAAGCAATAAAAAATTTAAAATTTACAGATAATTTAGATTATATGATTGAAGTATTAAACAAAGCAAAAAATGAAGAGTTTTATGGAGAAACAATATCTAAATTATTTTTTCCTAATAATGAGGTATTTTTTCACTACCTATTAGAAAAGAATAATATAGATTGGTATAATTTACCTAGAGAATGGCACACGTATTATTTAAAAAATGACGTGGTAGGACCTGAAGTAAATGACGCAAAAATGATACACCTAATTAACAAAAAATTTAATGACCTATGGATGAATCTGAAGTAAAAAAATTTTATAATAAAAATAAATCTTATTGTGCTATGCCATTTAAAGAGATATATGGCGATAATGCTGGTAGATATAGATTTTGTTGCCACGCTACAGAATATGAACCTATAAAAAAATATACTACAACTAATACAACACCATTTGATTTTTTCTTTTCGTCTGAAATGGAAGAAGTTAGAAATAAGATGTTATCTGGAGAAAAAATAGACGCTTGTAAAGTGTGTTATGATTTAGAAAAAAATAATAATGAATCATATAGAACTGGTAAATATAAAAAGAAATATGGTGTTGATTTAGAACCAAAACGAATTGGTTTAAAGTTGAGAATACACGGCTCTTATTGTAATCTAGGTTGTTATATGTGCCACCCTTATAACTCATCTACTAGACGAAATGAACTAAAAAAAGTATTCGGTAATAAATCATTAACAAATTGGAACGCATACCAACCACTAAATCATAAACAATGGAATGATAGTGTTAATGATATAATTAATAATATTGATAAAGTTGCATATATGAATATTACAGGTGGTGAACCATTACAATTACCAGGCCATTGGAAATTATTAGATAGAATACCAGATGAACACGCAAAACATATAACTTTATCATATGACACAAATTTAACAGAGTTAGAATGGAAAAACAAATCAATATTTGACTATGTTGATAAGTTTGAAAAAATTAATTTAGGTGTTTCGTGTGACCATTATGGTAAGAAAGAAGAGTGGATTAGATACCCTATTGACATAAAAAAATTTGAAAACAATTTAAAAAGAGCTCATAATTTAATCAAACAATTAAATTGTACGGTGTCTTTATTAAATGTATTTGACTTATCAGAAATATATGATTACTATATGAACAAATTTGGCATAAAAACAACTTTTGTTAATGTATGTAGAGGACCTGAATTTTTATCTGTTAGAAATTTAAAACAAAAAGATAAAGATATGTTGTTAGAAAAATATAAAAATTTTACTGACTTTTCATACTTTGAAAATGAAATTAGAAAACATCCTACACACGAATTTGATAAATTAAGAACGTATTGTGATTCATTATCTAAACATAGAAATTTTGACTGGAAGGAATTGTGGAATGAATTTTAGAAGTAGGTCAGTTAATATTGACTCAACAATTAGATGTACTTTAGAATGTCCAAAATGCCAACGTCAAGCATTGAGACGAAAAGGTAAAAAAATACCTGGTCAAGATATGATATTTGATGATTTAATTAAACTTACAAAATATTTTAAAAAAGGTGTAAACTTTTGTGGTCAAATGTCTGACCCTATATTTCATCCTGAATTTATTAATATGTTAAAATATTGTTATGATAATAATATTAATACTAGAATTGCTACTGCGGCTTCACACAAAAAAACTAGTTGGTACAAAGAGGCATTTTTAGCAAATAAAAATGCTAAATGGGTTTTTGGCATAGATGGTTTACCTAAAGATAGTCATAAGTATAGAATTAATCAAGACGGAGAACATCTATTTAATATGATGAAAATGGCAAATGATTTTGGATTATCTGTTATATGGCAATGCATTGTTTTTAGATATAATGAAAATGATATTGAAAAATGTAAACAATTAGCAAAAGAAAATAATATTAAGATTGATATTAATATGTCTGGTCGTTGGCGAAATGATGACAAATATAAACCTTTAAATCCAAAATATTATTTAAATAGTAATAGAGAAGAGTTTTACAAAAGTTTAAAATGATAAAACCTAAATGTCTACCACCTGGTAAAAAAGAAATAGCTTACACTACAACAGGACATATTGTGCCTTGTTGTTGGCTTGATAACCCATTAGGTTGGGAAGAACCTCAAATTAAAAGGTTGTATCAAGATAAATTAAAAGTATCTAATAATAAAGATATAGAAAGTATTGTAGATAGTAAAGAGTGGAATGATTTTTTTAAAGAATTAAAAACTAATCCATCAGAAACTTGTACAAGATTTTGTTCAGGTCCTATTGACTCAAGTATTAATAGAGCAAGAGAAAATGAACACAAACCAGGTAAAATAAAAATATGCACATTATATTTTGAAGGCAAATATACGCCAGACTATGTAGAGAAACTATACAATAGTTTAAAAAGAAACTGCACTATTCCTTTTGAGTTTATTTGTTATAGTGATAACCCTAATGTGAAAGCTGATGTTGTAATACCTTTAGTTAAACATAGTGATATTAAATTACATTGGTATAAATTGTCTTACTTCTCGCCTTTATTTGCTAATCAAAATCCGAATGATGAAATAATAATTATGGATATTGACCAAATTATTGTAGGCAATGTAGATGATATGATTGGTTATCCTGTTGGCGATAATGAATTAGTATCTTATAATAAATGGTGGGGTGGCAAACCTACTTACAATTTAAAATTAAATGGTGGATTTTATAAGTTTAAATCTGGTCATTTAAAAAAAATATGGGACGATTTTATATTAGCACCTGAAGATTGGCAACTAGATTGGTATAATAGAGGTGTTGTTCATTACAAATATTATGGAGAACAAAATTATGTAAATCATAAGTGTAAAGAACATAATATAAAATTAACTTTAATGCCAGCAGAATGGGTATGCAAACTTACAAATAATGAAAAAGAAGATATAGAAAACCAACTTAAATATATGAAAAAATTTAATAAAGATTATATGATATTAGATAAACCTATTGATGATTTAAAAGTTGTTCACTTTGCAAATCCTCACGCTAACATACATAATAGTAAATATGATTGGATAAAAGATTACTGGAAATGAGAATAATTTGTGTTAATACTGGTAATAAATTTGGTCAATGGTATGTTGATAATCTAAAACATATGATTGATAATTATTCTGGTTTAAAATATGATAGCTTTGAAGTAATTGATGAAGAAAAGCATAAAGGTGTTTTTAATAAACTTCAAATGTTTGATAAGTTTAGAGACGGTGAAAATTTATATTTTGATTTAGATATTTGCATATACAATAAAGTACCTAATTTAATTAGAAAAGATTTGACCGTTCTACACGCCTGGTGGCGAGACAGAGACCACACTTCCCTTAATTCGTCTGTAATATCTTGGACAGGTGACCAATCTCACATTTACGATACTTTTAAAAAAGATGTTAATATGTGGCAAGAAAAATATAACAAGGGTATGGACCAAATGTTAGAAGAAAATTTTAAAGTTGCAACCTATGACAAAGTATGCTATACTATAAAAGATAATGAATATAAAAATAAAAATGATAATTATAGTATAATGTTATTTAATCAGAGACAATATCTTATGATGTCTGGTTGGTCTAGTTGGTGGACTGATTACTTTCTTCCCAAAGAGTAATAAAACCTTTAAAAGCTTCAATAGGTGTTTTAGATTTTCTAATAGCTGTTTTAACTGATTCATTTTTTGATTTCTTAACTAAATCTTGTTCAAATATAAAAATTTTAAAATTAAATAAACGGTCAATATGTTCTTTACTATCACTTAATAAAAAATCAAATAATGATTTAAAAAAATCAGAGTTTACATTTTCAGCAATCTTTTTAATTAAACCTTCTTTTTCTGCAATTAGTTTAACTTCATTTTCAAAACTTTTTCTTTCATCTTTCTTTTTTTGCCAAGTCATTTCGTGTAGGTCATCTACACTTATAACTTTCATTAACGCTTGAAAATCTGGATGATTTGTGTCGTATTCTATGATAGCACTTTTAGCAGTATCTTCAGATGTAAATATTACTTCTATTATTGTTCTATCGTCATTTACAAAAGTAGCTTCAATTAAATTTTCTTTAAGATTTACTTCAGTTAACATTTCGGTTTTCCTTTATATAGTCATATAAATTAATTTTAGGTTTCCACCCCAATCTATTTAGTGTAGTTGTATCAGCTTTGTTATCAAGTCTCTCATTCTCACTACCTATTCTATTTTCACAATCTATTTTAAAATAATTAACTATATCAACTAATTTATTTGTTTGTCCTGTGCCTATATCTATTACACCATTAATATTTTCTGTCATTAAAATATCTATTGCACTCATTATATCACTAACGTGAATAAAATCTCTACTATGATTGGTGTTTATGTAAGGCACATCATTTCTTAAAATTCTAGGTATTAACATATTGGGTTTTGCGTTTGGTCCGTAAACGGTTGTAAACCTCATACCTAAACTATTTTCAGGTGCTATTTGTTCAATACCATATTTACTCATAGCATAAGGATTACGCCAAGGTTCCCAGGCTGTAGATGAACTGGCATATAATATTCTTGTATCAGAAAAAAAATCAAATAGTCTTTGACTTGCAATTACATTTTGTTTCCAGTAATCAGTAGGATTACTCATACTATCTCTAACGCCAGATAATCCTGCTAAATGTATAACTAGGTCTGCTTGAAAATGTAAATCACAGGACAATAGGTCATTGCCTGAAATTTTATCTATGTTTATTAATTTATATTTTTTAGTAAGATGATTATATAGATTTTGCCCTATAAAGCCATCACCACCTGTTAATAGTATATTCATAATTCATAATTAAGAAGTCTTTTGTATCTTCAAAAAATAAGTGTTTATAGTATTTAGTGTTCCGTCCGGAAACTCAACCGCTCTATAATCATTAGCGTTTACAAAACGAGTTTGATAATTACCAGAACCACCGGTTAGTCTAGTATCTGCCATACCAGAACCTTTACTTGTTCCTGAACCACCGATATTATATCTAATTTTATATCCGCCTGTTGAAGATATTACCTCATTTCTAATTAATTCATTTGCCATATTTGTAATATCTGTATGATTAAATTCTTGTAAATCGTTATCACTTCTAATTTTTATAGGAAAAGCACCTAGTGTAGGACTTGACATAGTATTTTTCTTCAAGTAATAACTATTTGCATTTGTAGGGTTATCCATTGTGCCTGAACTAGGAATATTACTAGTTGAAAAAGCAGATAAGTTTGCTTTAGTATCTATAAAAACTGGTGTTGATGATACTAAAGTTTGATTTGCGCTTAATGATGTAGTAGTGTCAATAAAATAAGTACCTGCTTGGTTACTAGTATTTGAACCTGATACTAATTCATCAATAACAGGTCTTACAAGTGTATCTAACATATCGCCATAATTCATAGCTTTAATATCATTATTATCATCAATGTAAGCAAAATATCTTTTACCATCATCACTTGTAATTGAGGGTGCTGAACCTACACTTTGACTTATTCTTGAAAAATTTACCGAAACGGAAGTTGGTTCGCCTGTTTCTCCTTCATTAGGAAATCTTGAAGCATTATTTGTTGCCGTACCAGATATCATTCTAGTATCTGTTAAAGGTAAACCTGATAGGTTACCACCCGAACTAACTACTGATAAAGTTATTGGACTTGCTTGTTGAAACTCGTATCTAAATTTATTTTTTAGTGAATTAAACATAGTGTCATCCATTCTCTGGATGTTACCACTATTAAAGTAAACAGGACGAACTACAGCCATAATCTATTACCATTTCTATGCACCTGCACCATACAATGTTTTTAATGCTACACCAGCACTATTGTATAATACTAAACTTACTACACTATTTAATTTTGCTGAGGTTACAGCACCATCTGTTAACATTGCTGTACCAACTTGACCAGTTGAACCTGTAAGAAGAACGGTACCAGTTGCGTCTGGAAAAGTTATAACTCTATCTGCTGTAGGGTCAGCGCAAGTTAATGCTACTTCGTTTGCGTCATCTGTTGCACCCTCAAAAATTACAAGTTTGTTTGGGTCTAATCTTAAATCTGAACCAACATCTAAAGTGCCAGAGGCAGCAGATATTTTTGGTGTAGATAAAGTTTTACCTGTGTCTAAAGTTAAATTGTCGCCAATTGTAATTGTGTTTGAATTGTTTGATGTAATAGTATTACCTGATACATTTATTGAACCAAGAGTTGCGTCACCAGTTGTAATAATAGCAGCGTTAATGTTTATAACACCACCTGATACATCATCAATTGTATTTGTTTTTACGGCAGCTGAACCAGTTGTTGATATATTTCCTGATGAACTAATACCAGTTGCGCCTACCGTTAATGAACTTGAAATGGTTACGTCTGACGGTAAACCTATAACTACCGTGTCAGTAGGTTGAACTGCTACCGTTGTTTCATTAGCAGTACCTCTAATTGTTAATTCTTGACCACCACCAATCAATTGTCTTGTTGAAGATTCATCAACAACAAAAAAACCTTCAGCGGCAGAAACGAAAGTAATCAATTCGTTCATTGCACCGACAATACTAGTTGCCGATATTGAACTATCTAGTGTTGTTATATCACCAAAGTCATTAGCCGCTAATGCGTTAAACTCTGTTCTTAACGTTTCTAAACTATCTGTTTGTGATATTTGTCTTACAGCCATTACTTAACTAAATCCTTAATTAAATTTTTTATTTCTCTTAATTCTTTTTTTAAATTATTTATTTCTCTACAAGCACCTTTAATTTGGTCACTTTGACTTTTTCTATTCTGTCTTCTTTGCATATAAAGTTGATACTCGGTAACATTTGTATTGATAATGGCATTTGAACCACCATCTTTAATTAAATGTTCGTGTCCTTCAATTTTATATTTAATACTCATTATACTGCCAATGCGATTGCTCTCATATCACTAATTCTTGGTGGATATGCTGAATTGCTTCCTTTCATTGCTATTTTAATTTGGAAAGTGTCAAACTCATTTAAATCTGCAACACTATATTTGTATTCTTTAAAAGTACCATCATTTTCTGCTGGTGCTACCGTTGTGTCTTCGTTACCAGTTATATTAAATGGTACCCAATTTAAATCTGATAATTTTCTAGTTTCTTCACCACCAGATATTCTGTAATAAACTTCTACTTTAGATGAACCTCTAACGTTTTGTGTCAATCTAACATCAAGAGAAGTAGATAAATTTTCTAGTGATATCGGTCTTGTACAATAGATAGCGGCTGTAGAACTTCCTGATGGTTCTGTATCTGATACAAAATTAGGTGTATTACCTGAATTTGGATTATTTAATCTGTTTGAAACCGTAAATGCACTTGTTCTAGCTAAGTCAACTACTGGTGAAAGTTTTGTATTTGTTGAAGTTAAAGATAATTGTACCACTAAAGATTTATTACCTTGAATTTCATTTAATTCATTTATAGCAGACATTACATAATTAGGTTGAGTAAAGTAAATATTATCACCTGCAATAACCGTTTGTTCATTTACGGAAGTTGTTCTAATAAATTCTTGTTGAGAGCCGTGAACTGAATTACCTGAAACAGGTCTTAATGCATATTTAATATTTGTATCAGGTAAAGTCATTGTTTGAATACTTAAATTCAATAAGTCATATGCTCTATTTTGCGTTGCTGTGATGGCAGAACCACCAACATCACCTGTCGCTGTTGCATTTGTGGCACTAGTTGATTCAATATCATAACTATCTAAAGTTATATTTGAAATACTTGTATATGTGCCGTTAATTTTATCGTGAGCAAGACCATTATATGAACCACTAGGCACACCTGCTATGGTCACATTGTTATTTGTGCCGTGCATACCGTGGTTTGGATGGAAAACTCTAATTGTTTTTGAACCATTTGTTGTTCTTAAAGAATTTGTTTTTAATGTTCTAGCTGGTAATGTATCATTTGCTAATGTAAATTTACCTGTGTTTGCAATATCAAACTCTGCACGTTTTAATTTAAATTTAATATCTTCATTTTGTTCAGCAGTCCAAGTAGAACCGTTTTGAGATTTAAACATAACACCAGCATATGGTTGTTGTGATATTGTTCTATTTGAACCAACTTGATTTTCACCTATTCTAGCAACCCAAGCATTATAGTCTTGCGAGTTTGCCAATACTACAAAACAATATTCTACGTTTTGTTGAATGTAAACAGGACTAGGGAAAGTAAATGTAGTTGCCGTTGAACTATCAGCACTTGTATTTACTGAACTAGGATTTAAGGTTACTTCACCAAAAGGTAATATTGTAGTTGAAGGATAACCATTTACAACTTCTCTTAATTGCATTGTAATTGGTATTGTAGAATCTTTTGATTGAAAGAATAAATCAACTGAAGTTAAGAAAACTCCACCTGGGTCATCAACCAAGAATGTTTGTGCCAAAGGATCCCACCAACCTACTTGTCTTTCAGTTGTTCTTGTACTTGTTCTTTGTATATTTCTTGTCTCTTCAACATTTTGTCTAACTCTTCTTGCTTCTCTTGTTGAGATAACGGTTTCTTGAACCGTATCTAAAGTACCTCTTGCTGTGTACTCAACTTCACCAGCTGTGGAAATTTGTGAATTTCTATCATCTGTGCTTGAAGCAGTTAATCTAAATGTTCTTGTACCTGTTCGCCATCTAGGATTTGAATTTATTTTAGGGTCAGGTATTGCAAAAGTACCTGATACTTCACCTTGAGCATTTGATATAATATTACCCCCTAAAGAACCACCTGTTGGTGTAATATATTGATTGATTGCTTGTTCATCAAAGAAAGCATATAACCTAGTATTAGGTTTAAATCTTTTACCTGTAAAGTTTACCGTTCTACTTCTTATGAAAGGTATAAATGCAACATTAATAACTCTGTCGCCTAATGATTCTCTAACAACTTGAGGAACTATGGCACTTCTAATACCTGTTCTCGTTTGATTAACTTCTTGCGTTGTTTCTATTTGTGTTCTTTCTAAAACTCTTCTTGGTACACCAAATCTAAATGTTTGTTCTCTGACTCTAGATACGTTTCTATTACCAGTTTCTACTGGCGCACCTGTCCACATATCTTGCCATTCATTCCAAACCGTACCTAATTCTATTTCTTGTAAGTTAGGGTTACCTAAATTTTGAACCATAGTATCAAAAGAGCCGTTTCTGTTTATAATTAAATCAGGTGCTCTTTCTGTTTCTTTCCACTCATCTCCTGGCGGGTCAAGGTCAATTGTTCCCATCCAAGTGAATACATTGAAAGGGTTTACGTTTATAAATTTACTTGCAAAAGGTTGGTCAACTAAAGTTGCCTCTGAATAAGGTAGTGTAATTAAATCACCAGTTTTTTGATAATTAGCGGTAACTCTATCTTGTTCAGTAATTAGAGCACCATCAGCAAAACCTTTATCATCTGTCTCAATTAATTTTACTGCGTCCTCTTTAAATGTCGGTCTAACTTGACCTTGCGACATATCCATAGATACTTTGTAATCTAAATTACCAACGTCACCTGTTCCGTGACCTGTAAAGTTATCTACTACAAATCCGTTTTTAAATCTATCAAAGCCATCTGCGTCTTGTATTTGTAAAGATTGTGCTTGTTGTTCTAATAAAGATAATTGAGTATAGTATTCAACATTTTCTAATCTCTTTTCAAGTTTACCAATGTCTCTCATTGTATATCTTCTATTGTCTTGATTTTCTACTTCAACTGCTTCTGGACTTAAAGTATAAGGCGCTAATGATATTGTGTATAAATGCATTGCGCTATCTAAACCTTTTGGAATTTGTGGGTCTAAAGATGAAGCACCTTTAACAACTTTAAATTGGCCATCACTATCTAAAAATACTTTATCAATTCTTGATAAGTAATATTCAAAATCTGTTGCAACGTCTTCACCAAATTTTACAACATCAACAACTGAAGCGCCTGCACCATCATAACTTCTATCTTGAACACCTGAACTTATTGTTGAAGCGTCATCAACTCTAGGTCTAAAATCTAATGAGTCTCTTAACTGATAAGTTTTACCTGAAGTATCTGAAGTGTATGCTGGAATATTTGTGTAATCTACAACACCTGCATAAGAGTCAACATCAAAATAATCTCCTGAACCGTGAGTAAAGAAATCAAAAGTTATTAATAATTGTCCAGTAGGAGCTAATGCACCAGTTTTTAATTTAATTCTACCAATGTCATAGAAGTTATCTCTTTGACCATTATCTAATTCAAATCTATCTGTAATATCTACATCTGAACTTGTAGCAGTCGTACTAAAATCAGCCGCCATTTTTACAGAATCTAAATTAAAGATATCTGCCTTACCTAGTGATATAATACCACTTTGTATTTCTGATTGACTAGTCGCTTGTTTTGTAGAATTGTTTTGTAAAGTTTTTGTTTTTGAGTCTGCAATTGAACGATTTACCGTTGCAATAATTTTTAATTCTGCGTCTGCATATGCTGTACCAAAATCAAAGTCTAAAGTTTTACCTGTTGGCGAACCTGATAATGTAAATATTGGGTTACCATCTGCGTTATTACCTGTTAAACTTAATACGTTACCATTTGCACCTGCTGAAGCAGCTTTAATATCTCTGATTGAAACTATATAATCACCCTCTGATAAACTTACAAAAGTTTCATTGTTACCTGCTGAAATTTGTCCTGTACCTGAAGATAAACTTATTGCAAATTGTCTTCTTACTTTAAAGTTTGTATCTGTTAATCCAGAGTTTGAAGATGTTTTTAAAGTTTTAATTGCGTCATAAGGCATTTTAAATACAGAAATATTTTTACTTGATTCTTGTAATTTTGCTCTTCGTCTAATTGCAATTGAAGATGATACTGCTGTACCACCTATTGCTGAATCTAATTCTAAACTTGTATCTGAAATTATTGCGTCAACCGTTTTAGTAATAGAAGTACCTGCTGTATCACCAAAAACTATTTCATCACCAACTTTTAATTCTGTTGTAAATCTAGTACCAGAACCTATAACAATTGAACCTGAAGCAATACTTAAATTACCTGTAAGTGTAAAGTTTTCACCATACGTTGATGATAATGCCGTGTCTGCTGTATATGTTGGTGTTCCTGGTTGACCTATTTGTTTAACACCTGCAAATTCAAAACTTCTAGCACCTTTAAAACCTACCGTATCTGATTGAATAACTGCTGTATTGCCTGAAGTACCACCTGTTATTGTTGCACCTGCACTAAAAGCACCTTGAACATTTGAAAGAACAACAAGTCCGTGTTGAACCGTACCACCTGTACCTTGCGTGGTAACATTCATCTTTGTTGTACCGTCAGACGAATATAATTCAAAAGTAGCTGCACCAGGATTTCTTACCGTAAATACTCTCGCTGATGAGTCTTGAGCAACTGAATCAATTGCCATACCACCAACACTAGTTATTGTAACCTGTTGGCCTTCTTTAAAATTGTGATTTGAAGCAGTTGTGACCACACCAGGATTTGCAACTGATATATTTGTTATGTTTAATGATTCAACATTTGAAACACTTTCTACGGTACCTGTTGCACCGGTTGAACCATCTGTAATTTTTTCGCCTTGCGTAAATGCTTGTGCTGTTCTAATATTTAAATGAGTAAACATTTCTATATCAAATAAGAAATGTTTGAATATTGTATTTGTTATACCACTTGAAGCAAAAGTAAATGCCGTTGGCGAACCTGTTGTATATTCAAAACCTCTTGTTTTTGCACGACCAATTGTGTTTAAACCTGAAAGTAAACCATTGTTTTCTGTCCCTCTAACTGCTGATTTTTTAGAATAAAGATTTACAGCTTTAAAAGGTTCAACAATACCAGAAACACTACCTACATCTGGCGAACCAAAAACATTATTTACAAATACATAATTACCTACATTAAATTTTGTACTAAAATTATTTTCAGTATCAAAGTCTCTTGCCTTATCTACATCAACATAAGTTGTAGCTAGAGTTTCTATTTCATAACCTTTTACATATGCTTTACCTGGAGATAAACCTAATGCAAGTTTAGCTTCGTCACCACCATTTGCACTTGCAAATATACCTCTGTTATTACCATTTTGTAAATGTTCTCTAATTTCTAAATCAAAATTTCTTACTGCGTAATCACCTGATTCATCAAAAGTACGTCTAGCAAAAGTATCCTCTATTACATTATATTCAGTTGTTCTAACTTGGTTTTGTATAATACCTGCTTTTAATCTTAACAATTCAACAAAGTTATTATCACTAGCAGAAGCTAAAGATAATTTTGTTAAAGTTAAATCTATTTTAAATCTGTGAGCACCTGGAGCGTTTGTGTTTGATACGCCTTGAGCATTATCATTTAAACTTGGGTCAGCGTTGGGGGTTACGAAAGATTCTGAAACTTGTAAACCAATTCTATAAGATGGTGTGTTTGAATACTTATCTAGTATTAAAGTTTGTTCGGCTACTGATACGTGAAAACCATTTATATAATAAACACCTGCACCGATATAGGCAGCTGAACCTGTAAAACAATCTTCTACAACGGCAGAAACCGTGGTAACTTGTCCTTGTAAAGTTGTTGAAACTGAAATTGTTTCAGTTGCTGTAAATTTATCAGTAGAACTATCTGTTCCTGAATCTACATATTTTACATATAAAGTATTAGGGTCTGTTCCGTCTGTAGCAGTAGTATTAACAACTATTGCTTTTACACCTGAAGTTTGACCTGTTAATGTAAGTCCAACAAAATCTGTTAAGGTAACACCAACGTTTTGTGAATCTGTAAATGAAGTTATTTTTACTGAATAGTAATTTAAGTCATAACCAATTTCACCTGGAATGACCATAGCACCCTTTTCAAATAGATGGTCAGAAACCCTTTCTATTTGGTTTTGTAAAATAGTTTGTGATTGTGTTAACTCTCTCGCTTGAACGGCAAATGCTGGTCTGAAAAGTATTCTATGAAACTTTTTAGTTTCAGCAAAGTCATCATAATAGGGCGATAAGTTAAAATCAGTTGGACTTGGCATAGT
>CEVZ01012435.1_pt1 | contig 15988 bp, 14 predicted proteins | sample 361371 | NCBI WGS metagenome assembly CEVZ01 (sample SAMEA2620217, study PRJEB7988) | marine metagenome | isolation source: saline water (ENVO:00002010), including
ATCAAAAAAATTATTTGAAGCACTAGATTGAGGATTCATCCCTGCGAGCGAATAGCCAATAATTGCACCAATCGGGCCTCCAAGTACCCAGCCCAAACCGCCCCAAAACATCTTTTTTCTTACATTCAATGCATTTTATCCTTTTAACAGTGAATGAAGTTAATACAATTTTGACTTTGATTTAGAAGCCTAAGAAGTATTATTTAATTAAATATGAATCAATTTGATACAACAAAAGCTGCGCTCTGGTGGCATAGAATAACAACAAAGAAAAAACAGAGTAACGGATCATTGTCCTTAAAAAAAAGAGGCAAAATTCCTTTGAGCTATTTAATTATCCTTCCTGAGCATGCAACAGAATCTGATCTTGCGAAAAGATTTATTTTTGCAATGAAAAATGCGCTTGGCCCAAGAAAGAAAAGAAATTTAAAAATTGTTGGACCAACAACAATAGGTAGTTTAATTGATATATCTGAATTTGATGATTATATTCTTTATTCAGAGGAAGATCTAAATAGATGGGGACTGCCAAATAAAGAATTGATCAGAACTTGTAATGATATAAATGTTGATGCAGTCCTTGATCTTAATCAGGAATTTTCTTCGGCTTCTGCTACTTTAACAAGAGCTGTAAGCTCACCACTCAAATTAGGTTTTTATAGCGAAGAAGGAGAAAAATTTTATAATATAATGGTCCGCAGAAAAGGTGAGGAATTAGCTGAGAGCGGTTTTAAGGAAATTTTTCAAATTTTAGGAATAGAATGAAAATTTACGTTTTTGAAGATCAGCAAGCACTTAATTTTGCCCCGATTTCCTCTACCAGGGCCGTTTTTGATATAAGGATAGGTTCGGAAACATTTTTGGATCGTATTTGCAGTTTATTCCCTAATGAATCCATATCGCTAATTGTAAGAGACGAATTGGCTGATTTAGCCTCTGAAGTTCATGAAAATCATGAAGTTAATCCTGAAAATTATGAAGATGGGCTATGGTTGTCAGGTTCGGTGATATGGTCTGAAAAAAGCATTAAATCACTTTTTCAAGAGGATACAGTTTTTCGATCAAAAAATAAATTAGTAGCCGCTAATCTATCATCAAGTCATGCAAAAAACTGGATTGCAAAAGGAGGTCCTCTTCAATCTGATTTTAAAGAGGCTGAATCACAAGAAATTGAAATTCTTTCATGCGAATATTTGTGGGATATAATTAATCAAATTCCTGAAACGATCAATTATGATGCTGCTAGATTAAGTCCAATTAATCCAAAAGATTATGAACATATAGATTTGCTAAATTCTAAAAATATATACATTGATAATGCCAGCATTATGCCGGGTGTATTAATTAATGCTGAAAATGGTGCTGTTATTATTGATAGTGGCGTTTCGATTTATGCTCAGACTTATATTGAAGGACCAGCTTTCATTGGCGCTAGCACAATAATAAATCCTTTGACAAAAATAAAAAACACTATTATCGGTCAAAAATGTAAAATAGGTGGCGAATTAGATTCTTCAATTATTCAAGGTTATACAAATAAAGTACATGACGGACACTTAGGAAATTCATTTTTAGGAGAATGGGTAAACCTGGGAGCTGGGACGACCAACAGTAATTTAAAAAATAATTATAGCCCTGTAAAAGTTCATATAAACGATGAATTGGTTGATTCAAAAAGTCTGCACGTTGGATGTTTTATAGGGGACCATGTTAAAACTGCCATTGGAACGCTTATTAATACAGGATCTGTAATTGGAGCTGCTTCAATGATCGCTTCATATGGTTTTATTCCTAAAACACTTCCCCCTTTTTCATGGTACGTAAATAAAAAACATCAACGAATAGATATTGATAAATTTATTCTGACTGCAGAAATTGTTAAAAATAGAAGAAATAAAAACTTCAGCAAAATTGAAAAAGAGTTATATAAAAAAATTGCAAACTCTTGAATGAAAGTGATTGACCAGCTATGACACTCCGATTATATTCCTTTCCGATTTAATAGGAATAAATTAATGCTTGAAGGAATAATCTGTCCAACGTGTGGAGCAACTCTTGAAGAAGTTGACATTAAAGAGTCGCTTACTTGTGTACATTGTAAAACCGACTTAAAGGATCGAAAATACCTCGACTTCTTAGAGTATTTAATGGCCAATGGTCTGATTGAAGATCTTGATTTTTTTGATCAAAAAGTTTACAGCGAAGATGTTGAAAGACTTGAGCCAGATGATGAAGAGGATGTTGATCCAAATGACTTTGAAAAAAAGAAAGATATCTTTAGCCTTTATGAGACTGAGATGGAGATTTATAAGCAAAAAGCAGAAGATGAAGAAATCAAAGGGTATGAAGATTTTGAGGGTATAGAAGAGGAATGGGAAGATTTTAATCAAAGCAAAAAACAGAAAAAACAGAGATAAATTATTATGGAAGATAAAAAAAACATTCAACAAATAAATATTGAACTATCTCAAGAAACCAGCGAAGGCGAATATTCCAATTTCGTAGTTGTGACGCATTCTCCAGCTGAGTTTGTAATGGATTTTACAAAAATATTACCTGGAGTAACCAAGGCGAAAGTTCACTCTAGGGTTATTATGGCCCCTCAGCACACCAAAGCATTTTTATCTGCTCTTAAGGATAATATAATTAGATATGAAAATGAGCACGGCAAGATAGTTTCGCCGGAGCAGGATGGTTTTGGAGAATACCCTATGAACCCACCGGAAGATAAATTACCAAATTAGTATTCCACCCAGTTTTTACCTGCCTTTAAATTTCGCATTTTTATCATAACCCATGCAGTAAGCACGATCCAAGCCAGCCCATAACCAAGCAAACTACCAAAGAAAATATCTGCCGGGTAATGTACACCTACATAGACCCTACTAAATGCTACCAGTACAGCAATTGTAAAAAATAATTTTTTATATTTTATATAGAAGTAACTCAGCACTGTTGCCGCAGCAAAGATATTTGCAGCGTGCGATGAGACAAATCCGTATTTACCCCCTTTTGGCACTAGAAGCCTTATGCCATCGATTAGTTCATGACTAGGCCTGAGTCGCTGGAAAAATGGTTTTAGGATTTGAGCTGAAGAATAGTCCGCTAAAATAATTGCTATAACCAAAATTGCTGAGCTAATCTTTCCTCTTTTGCCTCCTTTAATTGATAGAATGATTACTCCAATCAAGATGGGAATAGTCCAAATATCTTGGTTTGTAATTATAGGAAAAAACACATCAAAAATCGGATTAGAAATTGTAGAGTTAAAAAAACTGAAAATACTCTTATCGATATTAATTAATGATTGCAGCATTTTAAAAATTAACGTTTTTGATTAATATAAAAAATACTTGTCCTAAGTTTAATGCGTAAATAACTTTTAGTGGATTTTAACAGGGCCGTTATATAAGAAAACTGGTTGTTCCCCCGCTCCCAGGATTTCTACGGTCCTGTTTTTTCTTTAGGGCTTTACTCTTCAAAGACAAAATTATCTTTCCCTACGCTCGATAAATCGTTTTATGGACCAAAGCAGAGTAATTATTCCAACAAAAAATAAGATATTTGATATAATTATTCGATTCATACTGCCAAATTGCTCATTTTGATTAAGGTAATTATTAATTGATAATTGATTAAATTTAATATAGAAATTTGTTTTCTGCTTTTTTATTATGGGGAAAACAAGCTTTAAATTACTTTTGAGAAAATTATGACCAATGAAGCATATATTTTTGATTCAATTCGATCTCCTCGAGGCAAAAGAAAAAATGGCTCTCTAAATGAAATAACACCAACAGACTTGCTTTCAAAGCTTATGCTTGCTTTATCAATTAAGCATGATTTTGATACTTCACGAATTGATGATGTAGTTGTTGGTTGTGTAATGCCTGTTAATGATCAGGGAGCAAATATTGGTAAAACTGCAGCTCAGTATGCAGGTTGGGATGTAGATGTTCCTGGCATGCAAATCAATCGATTTTGTGGCTCTGGTTTAGAAGCAATAAATATTGCTGCCATGAAGATAAATTCTGGATGGGAAAATCTAATAGTTTCAGGAGGCGTAGAATCAATGTCAAGAGTGCCGATCGGGGCGGATGGGGGTTCAATGATATTTGAGTCAAAGGTTAGTCTGAATAATAACTATGTTCCACAGGGGATTGGAGCAGATCTGATTGCAACCATTGATGGTTTCTCCAGAGAAGACGTTGATGCTTTTGCTTTGGAGTCTCAAAAAAGAGCTTCAGAGGCTCAGCGCAAGAAAAAATTTGCTTCAATGGTTTCAATCTATGACCAAAATGGATTACTTATTCTTGATAAGGATGAACATATAAGACCAGATGCTTCAATGAACGATTTATCAAAGTTAACACCCTCATTTGAAAAGGTTGGTGCTATGGGTTACGATGCTTTTGCTCAAGAAAAATATCCAAATGTTGAAAAAATTAATCACGTACATACTGCAGGTAATTCATCGGGAATTGTAGATGGCGCAGCTTTAACACTCGTTGGTTCAAAAAAAATCGGAGAAGAACTAGGGCTTAAACCCCGAGCATTAATTAAATCCATAGCTACGTGCTCAACCGATCCAACAATTATGCTTTCTGGCCCTGCTCCTGCAACCAAGAAAGCTTTAAAGAGAGCAAAAATGAATATTAATGATATCGATTTAATTGAAGTGAATGAAGCCTTTGCGGCAGTGGTATTACGCTTTATGAAAGAAATGAATTTAAATAGCACCGCCAATCTAAATGTAAATGGAGGAGCAATTGCAATGGGACATCCATTGGGCGCAACAGGCTCCATGTTGATGGGTACTGTATTAGATGAGCTTGAATATCGCGACTTAACGGTAGGGTTAGTAACGTTATGCATAGCAGGAGGTATGGGTATCGCGACAATTATTGAACGGATATAATCATCTATAATAAATGGAATTTAATTACACAAAAGACAAAAACAATATTGTAACCCTTACAATGGATATGGCAGAAAAATCTGCCAATCTTATTGATGAAGACTATTTTAAGTCATTATTAGAAAATATTGTAAAACTTGAGAATGAATCAGATTTAAAGGGTGTAATTCTTACTTCAGCAAAAAAAACTTTTCTTGCAGGTGCAGATCTTGAAATGCTATATAGTTTACGAGAAGCTAAGGCGTGCTATGAATTTGTAGAGGCTGGTAAGCTTATAATGCGAAGATTTGAACAGCTAGGAAAGCCAATTGTTGCTGCTATAAATGGAACGGCATTAGGAGCCGGTATGGAGCTTGCTCTTTGCTGTCACTACAGAATTGCAATAGATAATCCTGTAGCTAGATTTGGATTCCCTGAAGTAAATCTTGGAATTCTTCCAGGTGCAGGAGGGACGGTAAGATTGCCTCGGCTGATTGGATTAGAATCATCTCTGCCATTATTATTGGAAGGGAAGCAAATGAGCGCGCAAGAGGCTTTTAAAAGCGGAATAATGGATGAGTTAGCTCTCACAACAGAAGAGATGTTTGCAAAAGCAAAATTTTGGATTGATTCAAACGCTGATTTCAAGCAACCCTGGGATCGAAAAAACTACAGATTTCCTGGAGGAAATGCGCAGCACCCAGAAAATGTTCAAATGATTGCTATCGCTCCAGCGGTTCTAAGAAAAAAAACCCGGGGTAATTATCCAGCTCCTGAAGCAATATTAAGTGCGTTAACTGAAGGATCTTTAGTTGATTTTGATACTGCATCTCGAATTGAATCAAGATTTTTTGTACAACTCGCCATTGGAAATATATCTAAAAATATAATGAAAGCAACCTGGTTTCAGCTGAACGAATTGAATTCAGGAGTGAGCAGGCCCCAAAATATTTCATTAGCACCAACCTTAAAAGTTGGAGTTCTAGGCGCGGGGCTAATGGGGCATGGTATCGCACATGTATCTGCTTTGGCTGGTATAGACGTTGTGATGGTTGATGTTAATGAGGAAATTGCAAATAGTGGCTTAAATCGCATAAGAGCTATTCTTGACGGTGCGCAAAAAAGAGGTTTAATAAACAAAGAAAAGGTAGACAGCGCCTTTAAGAGAATTACGGCAACCAATGATTATAAATTACTTAAAGGATGTGATTTGATCATAGAAGCGGTTTATGAAGATCGAGAACTAAAAGGAGAAGTTACTGCTAAGGCTGAAAAACAGCTTGAAAAAGATGGAGTGTTTGCATCAAACACATCTACGATTCCTATAACAATTCTAGCTAAAAAAGTGGTTTCTCCGGAAAAATTCATAGGTATACATTTTTTCTCTCCAGTACATAAAATGAAATTAGTTGAAATCATTAAAGGGGAAATGACTGCTCCTGAAACGCTTGCTAAAGCATTTGATTATGTATTAAAAATTAAAAAAATACCAATTGTAGTAAATGATAGTTTAGGGTTTTATACCTCACGAGTTTTTGAGAGATATACCAGTGAAGGTATGGCGCTACTAGCAGAAGGCAATTCTGCAAAAAACATTGAAGCGGCTGGCAAACAAGCAGGCTTCCCCGTTGGCCCACTTGCAGTTATCGATGAAATAAGTATTGGTTTAGCTGCTCATATTCGTGATGAATCTTTGAAAGAATTAAAAAAAGATGGAAAGAAGATTTCAATTGAACCTTGGGATAAAGTTATAGATTTTATGACAAAAGAGGTAAATCGAACTGGTCGCGCCGGAGCTGGAGGTTTTTATGAATACCCTGCTAATGAAACAAAACATCTTTGGTCTGATCTACATAAATATTTTCCTTTATCTGATAATCCCCTATCGCAAAAGGAAATGATCGATCGTTTTTATTTTTCACAGGCAATTGAAACCGTTCGCTGCTATGAAGAGGGTGTATTAAACTCAGTAGCTGAGGCAAACATTGGTAGTATTTTTGGCTGGGGCTTTCCTTTATTTAAGGGTGGTACCCTTCAATTTATTAATGACTATGGATTAAAGAGTTTTAGAGATCGCGCTAAAGATTTAAGTAAAAAATACGGTAAGAGATTTTTTCCACCTAAGCTGATTGATCAAAAGATTGAAGAGGGCCAAGATTTTTAATGAAAAAAATTATTTTAGATAAAACGTTAATAGGTAAAAAGTATCCTGAGATAAACTTTGATGTAGAAATTGAAATATTGCGCCTTTTTTCTAAGGCTACCGGTCAAGAAGATCCCATTTACTTCAATGAAGAAGCTGCACGCAAGGAAGGCCACCCATCTATATTAGCTCCCCCAACTTTCTTGATAGCTGTTGCTATGCGGCAAGAGAATCCTTATCTCTATTTAACTGATCTTAATGTTCCAATAGGGCGCATTCTTCACGCCAATCAGGAGTATAGTTATTTTTCCCCTATTCATGCAGGTGACCAGCTAAAAATGAATAGTAGAATTGATAATATATTTGATAAAAAGAATGGAGCCTTACAATTCGTATCTTTTTTTTCAGTGTATACAAATCAAAATAATTTAAAAGTTGCTGAATCGATTTCAACGGTGGTGGTTAGATGAAAGATTTTGAGAACTTGAAGTTAGATGTTGGCGATAAAATCCCAACACTTGAATTGAATGAAATTTCAAGATCATCACTTGCTTTATATTCTGAGGCCTCAGGTGATAACAATCCAATACATACAGATATAGATTTTGCAAAAGAATCTGGCCTACCTGATGTGATAGCCCATGGAATGTTGATTATGTCTTATCTTGCTAGAGCATTGACCAATACATTTTCACACCAATCCTTAACTGATTTCTCATCAAAATTCATTTCAATGACTCAAATTAATGATAGATTGTTATGCTCAGGTAAAGTAATCAGCAAGGATAAAGACTCAAATAATAATACAATTCTCAAAGTTTCATTAAACGTTGTAAATCAAAACGGTGAAAAAAGAATCACAGGCAAAGCGATTATTAAGATTAAACCTCAAAATTTTACTGAACAAAGGATAGATTAATATGCAATTTAACGAAGAACAAATTGCCTTAAGCAAGACTGTGCGTGAATTTGCAATTAAAGAAATTCATCCACATATAGAAGAATGGGAAAAATCTGGAATGTTTCCTGCCCATTCATTGTTCAAAAAACTAGGCGCACTCGATTTGCTTGGAATAACTAAAAGTAAAGAATTTGGCGGTATGGGTCTTGATTATAGCTATGGATTGGTTTTTGCTGAAGCGTTGGGTCATGCATGGGATTTAGGGATTATTACTGCGATTGGCGTTCATACGGATATGGCAACACCTCCAATTGATCGCTATGGATCCACTGAATTAAAAGAGGAATTTTTATCTCCTGCCATTACAGGTGATTATATAGCAGCTCTCGCCGTAAGTGAGACGGGAGGTGGATCAGATGTAGCAGCGTTAAAAACTTTCGCCCGTAAGGATGGCGATGATTATATAATCGATGGTGAAAAAATGTGGATCACAAATGCAAAGCAAGCAGACTTCTTTTGCACTTTGGTAAATACTAGCAATGAAAGTCCGCATAAAAATAAATCGTTAATACTTATACCTGCATCAAGTGCGGGCTTGACGATTGGTGATAAAATAGAAAAACTTGGTCAGCATACTTCTGATACAGCGCCTATCTTTTTCGATAATGTTCGAGTTCCTCAGAGGTACTGTATTGGCAAAGAAGGAGAAGGATTTAAAATACAGATGCAGCATTTTCAGGAGGAGCGAATTTTTTTATCAGCCAGCATACTAATCGTGCTTGAGAAATGTATTTCTAAGACCATTGAATTTTGCCAAGATAGGCATGCTTTTGGAAAAGCAATTATTGAAAACCAGTCAATACAATTTAGATTAGCAGAATTACAAACTGAAGTAGAAGCCCTTAGAGCGCTAATTTATCAGGCTTGCGAAAATTTTATCTTAGGTAAAGATATGACTTATTTGGCATCGATGGCAAAATTAAAAAGCGGAAGGCTTGCTAGAGAGGTATCTGATACATGTCTACAATACTGGGGAGGAATGGGCTTCACTTGGGAAAACCCAGTATCTAAAATTTATAGGGATTCTAGAGTGTCATCAATTGCTGGGGGAACTGATGAAATCATGCTCCAGATCATTTGTAAGAAAATGGATTTACTATGAGTTCAAGCTTCAAAGCATTTGTGGTTAGAGAGGACGATAATGGTGTTTTTTCTAACTCTATCGAACATAGAAGCATTGATGATTTACCAGCAGGCGAATTAACTATTAAAGTTTCTTATTCTTCAATTAATTATAAAGATGCCCTATCGGCTTCAGGTAATAAAGGAATAACTAAACATTACCCACATACACCTGGAATAGACGCCGCAGGCACAATAACGGAATCGACAAGTTCCAAGTTTTCTTCTGGCGATAAAGTAATTGTCACTGGATATGATATGGGGATGAATACTCCTGGTGGTTTTTCTGAGTGTATACGTGTTCCTGATAAATGGGCAGTAAAACTACCCGATAGTATTTCGCTAAAAGAGTCAATGGCGCTGGGCACAGGAGGCTTAACAGCAGGATTATGTATAAGGCTTCTTCAAAAGAAAAATGGAATCAAGAATAAGAAAGCTATTGTGACGGGGGCCACTGGAGGGGTAGGCTGCTTAGCTGTTAAACTGCTATCAAAACTTGAAGCAGATGTTACTGCGGTAACTAGTAAAAAAAATTCATCAACATTTCTTCGCGCATTGGGCGCCAATACTATTATCACCCTTGATGAGCTGAAAGAACAATGTCGACAGCCACTATCAAAAGGCCTTTTCGATATAGGGGTCGATGTGGTTGGAGGTGAGGTATTATCAGGTTTACTTACATGCTTAAAACGCGAAGGTAGTATAGCATGCTGTGGAAATGTTGGGGGTGTCAATTTTGAAACGAATGTCTTTCCCTTTATTTTAAGAGGAAATAGTTTACTTGGAGTAGATTCTGCAGAGAGGTCTCTTGAAGAAAAGCAATGGCTTTGGAATCAATTTTCAAAAGAATGGAAAATTGAAGATATAGATCAGTTTAGCCGAACTGTCAGCTTAGATGATCTAGACTTTGAATTAAAAAAAATACTACAGGGTGGTCAAACTGGTCGGGTAATAGTTAAAACTATATAAACTAGAATTTTGCGTTAAACTTTAAGGTAAACTGTCTACCAAGTTTAGGTCCACCTATAATTTCTCGATGAACATCATTATTCATATTATTTACATTGAAAAGTAAATCATATCTATCGTTAAATCGATAGCCAAGCATTCCATCCAGGACAAAATAACTTTCAATCTTACCAAAATGGACACCAGCTGCCCAATCAAATTCAGGTATATATCTTGCCCCAATATTACCAAACAATCCCTTTTCAGCAATGTAAGCTAATTTTCCATTTAGTTTGTATTGCGGAGCATTTACAGGATCATAATCTCGTGTAAGCGGGTTATAGAATTTATCTTTTCCAATAAACGAAACATTTAGATCTAATGTGATATTTTTTGTTAAGAACGCGTAAATACTGGCATCCATTCCCCATAGATTAACTTTTCCATAATTAATATTTGTGAGAATAAGTGGAGGCGATACTGGCCATTTATCATCAGTCAGGTATGCGCCGAGTGTATCTCCATTTTGGTCAATATCCATCCATGAGCCTTGTCTTTGTTGTTGTGAAAGCCTCCAGAAATTTGTGGTGCTACCCGCTATTTGGACAGTCATATTAACAATATCATTCCACTCAGCACTTCCGTATGGAATATAGCGACTTCCAATGATGCCGTCTCCGCCATCAGTCCAATTGCTATTTTCCATTGCAGGTATAACACCCATAATCTCAGGGTCTGGGTTATCAACCGCATAAAAACCACTTTTGCTTGTATCGAGCAATACCGGTGTAATCCAAGTCAGGTCACTTACGAAGCTTGAATAGGTGCTATTGTAAAGATCAAAGGTTAATCTAAACTTATCTGAAACGATTCCGGAATAGCCAAGTTCATATGTCCATACGGTTTCCGATTCAATTTCATTAATACGCGTATAATCTTCAGGTTTTACCTCCCAGCCAGGCCTTCCAAGTACAGCGGGGATCCACATCATTGTCCCTTCAGGTATTGGTGCTAACTGAAACTCGGTTTTAGAATTTGCACGAACATCCCAGTACATCAAATTATCTAATGAATCTCTGAAAAATGTATACCCATTATCATTACCACGTGCCATAACTGAAAAGATGCTATATTGAGCTGCTTTTACATCTAAATACAGCCCTTGAGAGCTTGGCGTATTAAAGGCTTTAGCGGCCGTCATGCGTATGGTATGATTATCATCAGGTTTATATAGAAGTCCAATTTTTGGAGAAGCCTGAGGAATGTACTTTAGCGTGCTGCCATCTAATGGATCATTCAAAAATGTTAATCCACTTTCTTCATCTGTAAGTCCACTATGCAAATCAATCCTTCCCGCAAGGATAAGTTCAAGATAGGAATTTAATTTTGTCTGTGTCTGTGCGTATAGACCAAATTCATTGGTTACAAATAACTCATCCCACTCATCAACCTCTCCATCTCTATCATTATCGATGCCATCTCTACGATAGCTCTTTGGCGCTCTGCCACCTGTACCATCGGGAAGAATAGTTCCGTATGTCTCGGGCATCGTACGCTGATAATCTCCACCCCAGACAAAACGGGTATTCATTAAATTTTCAAACTCTGTTGAATGCTGGAATTGAAAGTGGAAAAACGTGGACCGATCCACTACAATTTCACCGGTTCTCATGTTACGCGTATTACCTGAGTTGCTGGTATTTAAATAAGCTTGCGCAAACCAATTCTTATAAATCCAGCGACCCTGATAAAAATTATAGATCCAATCGTAAGCTAGATATCTTCCAATACCTGTAATATTTATATTCTTTGCGCGAGCATGTCCAAAATTCAAACTTACAAAATGGTCTTCAGAAAAGTCGTAATCCATACGAAGATCTAAGCGCTGATTGCTTATATCAAAATCAGGCAGATCATCAATCCCATCAATATTTGTATCGCTAATGATATTATCTTTTCCAAAGTAAGTTGTGTCATATTTTCCATCACCATCACGATCAACTTTGATATCCCAACCATCCCAAATCGCGCGACCATCATCAAAGAGATCATCAAGGATATCACCATCCAAGCCATCTTCTCGCCATTGACGGTAATGCTCTTTCTTTTCATCAACCTCTATATATTCCCAGTCATGCGCTGTGAAGTTAACAGCAGACATTTTATAGCTGAACTTATTGATCTTACCCGCATGCCTTACTTGCATTTTATTGAATTCTCTTGTCCCGGTTGTATATCCAATATTTGTTCCAAGAGACTCCGAAGGTTTCTTAGATATAATATTTACAACGCCAGAATGCGCGTTTGGACCGTATAGCGCTGAAGAGGGGCCAAGCACTACCTCAATTTGACTTACATCATCGGAAGTTAGTGGAATTGTATTGTAGGCGATCAATCTTAATGAAGGGACGTTAGCCATTCTACCATCGGTCAACGTTAAGAGTCTACTTGAGAAGCTAGAATTGAATCCCCTAGCGCTTAAATTGTAACTATCCATTCCCGATGCAGTAAAATCAACACCTTTAATATTTTTAAAATAATCTCCAAGATTAGGGTTGCTTTCGCTGCGAATTTTAAGCTCAGAAATCACAGAAATCGCTGCAGGAGCATCGGTAATTTTTTCTCGTCTCCCCCTGCTTGCAGTAACCACATACTCTTGCAGTTGAATAGCAGAAACCGCTAGTTGAATACTTAAATTTTGATAGGTAGTTGGATCAACATCAAAAACATTAAGGGTTGATTCATAGGTTTCGTATCCAATGAATGAAACTTTAATCTCATATTCACCATTAGGTACGTTTTTAATTTCAAAGTAGCCTTCACCATCAGCTGCGGCACCCAGGTTGGTTTGTGCCAGGATAATATTTGCACCCGGCAATGCCTCGCCATTGGCCCTATCTGTGATTGTACCAAAAATCGTATTTTGGGTAAACGCAATATTCGAAATGAATAATAAAGGTAATAATATTTTTTTCATTCAATCATTAATGTATTAAAAAAAGGGGCAATATTTATTTTAATTGCCCCTTTTTATTTAAGGATACACTAAAACTTTGAGAGTTTAGCTGTAATTAACTATGGTCGTGACCTTCGTGATCTTCGATTCTTTCCCAATAAGAGTCAATATCGATCAACTCATTAGTTGGTACACATACAGCTTCACGCACCTTAAAATACATTTTACCACCGGCTCCAGCGTTTGCACCGCTGAATACACGATCGCTATCGTTTACAGGTACTGGTTGCTGAGGATTTGAACTATCTACAAGCACACTGAAAGGAACGCCAAAAGCAGTTTTTCCACCACCACCAGCTAGGTTATCATAGTGCATGAAAACGATCATGTCTCCTGCGCCAATCGTACCGTCACCATCAAGGTCAGTTAATGGATTTTTCGCATCTTGTGCTTGTGCAGCAGTCTGAACGCTAATATTGTAGAAATAGAAAGTGAATTGACTACCCCAAAATGCTGGAATAGCTGGGTTTTTTAGATATCCACCCGTATAAGCTGGATTCAAGACTGCTGGATTAGGGTCAGAAGCAGCGATATTTCCATCAGCATCATTAAACACATTGCCGTAACCTTGTATCACGCGGTCATCGGTTTCATTCCAAGTGCTTTGAACTTCTGAATACCTTGCATCATGACCATCGCGATCAAGATACTTAATATTCATCTGATCATGCGGCTCAGCTGATCCTTCAACACCTTCAGTAATAGTATATGTACCATCCATGAATGGTGCTAGAACTGCTCCACCTAATGTTGGATCTGGTTGAATCATGAAATTTCCAAGTTTAGCATTACCATTTTTATCTACATCAACTTTATATAGGCCTTGATCTGTGATTGATGCAACGGTGATCGTTGTTTGGCAGTCTGCTTGACGAACAGTTGGGTATGTACCTGTTACTTTATAGGTCGCATCTTCGCCTTTTGCAGGAGCATCTTCTGTTACAAGTTCAAGGTCTACGCCAAACCCTGTTAGCGCAGCTGAATTAGGTAGATTCAATGTTCTAGGAAAACCGGGAACATTTTCTCCATCACCTACATCGATTAATGTCTGAGAAGCGCCTAGATAAGCTGGCGATGAAGTACCACCTATAGCTTGAAAAAAGGCTGCGGTAGCGGCATCCCCATTTGCATCCCAATCAACAACATGCTTATAACGTTGCGATTTATCTTCACCCGCGGGAACAGTAACTACGCGCTCATATGTAGCGCTATAGCCCATAAGCTCCCATTCACCAACGACTAGCCCATTATTCACTACTTTTTCTTCATCATCCTCACAGGATGTGAAAAGTAGTGTTGAGGAAATCGTTAAAAATAAAACTTTAGATAAAAGCTTTTTCATTATGTTCTCTCCTTAATAAAGTGTATTCTTAAAATTTTTATGTATGTAATAATCCCAAACAGAATTACTGTTTGAAGTCATAAAAAGTACGCCTTTACTGTAAAATCAGCAAATATTTTTTCAATCCATTAAAATTCAATTATTTCGCTTAATTTACTGAACATAAAAATTGTAATTTGTTCTTACAATTAACAATAATATTTAAGCATTTAAGATAAAATTCATTTATGAAAATTGCTGTTTTAGTTAAACAAGTACCCGGGTCCGAATCCCCTTTACCAGTAAGTGCATCCCAAGATTGGCTTGAAGAAAGTGGCGTAGCCTACGTCATGAATGAGAGCGACAACTACGCGATCGAAGAAGCTTTGCAAATCTGCGAAAAAAATGGAGATGGCGAAGTGGTTGTGGTCAGCATGGGGCCTAATCGAATACAAAAAGTTATTCGCGAAGCACTAGCAAAAGGTGCTCATCGCGCCATACATATTCGAACCGATGCACAGGATTCTACCGATCCTTTAACAACCGCATCTGTGCTTGCAGAAAATCTTAGAAGTGAAAATTTTGATCTTATTTTTTCTGGGCTTCAATCCGATGATCTTGGGTTTGGGCAAACCGGTATCATCTTAGGAGAAATGCTTGAAATGTCAACAGCATCCCTTGCCATGGCCACAGAGCTTGTTAATAACTCAGTTAAGGTTAAGCGCGAGCTTGAAGCGGGTTATTTTCAATGGATTACAATGTCTTTGCCGGCAAGTATTAGCGTTCAATCAGGGTGCAACGTACCTCGATACCCTTCCTTAAAAGGCATTATGGGTGCTAAGAAAAAAGAAATCAGCGAAGTGGCCTCCACCAATAAGGACCAGCACCAATCTATTAAAAAATTATATTCACCAAATAGCTCCAAAGAAACCTTAATGATTGAAGGTTCAACAGATGAGGTGGTTGATAAGCTAGTGCATGTATTAAAAAATGAAATTAAAATTGCTTGAGTTATTAAGATGAGTATTTTAATCATTCTTGAAGATAGTAATGGCAAAATTCACCGCATGGGGTTGGAGTCAATTGCCGGGGCTCAAAAGCTTGCTTCTTCAACGGGACTTAAAACTTCTGCGGTTGTGATGGGAAGCAATGCGGATGCTTTAGTCGATGAGGCTTCCCAATTTGACCTAGGGGAGGTAATTCGAATCAAAGATGAATTGCTATCAACCTATTCTTCCGATGGGTATGCGCATGCCGTAAAGCAAATTATTGATAGCGAGACCCCAGCTTATGTTTTATTTGGACATTCTTATCAGGTAAGAGATTATGTTCCAAAACTAAGCGCTAAGCTTATGAAGCCTTTTTTAGCGGATAATATTGCTTTAAATGTTGATGGCGATACAATGACGCTAACTAAGCAAATGTTCAATGCTAAATTATTTTCTGATGTTACGGCTAGAGATCAAGGTCCACACCTAATTAGTTTCCAATCTGCAGCGTACAATGCAGATACTATCGCATCTGGAAGCCCAAGTGTTCGAGATTATGAAGTTTCACTAGACTCCTCAATGCTCAAAACA
>CEVZ01086165.1_pt1 | contig 15945 bp, 23 predicted proteins | sample 361371 | NCBI WGS metagenome assembly CEVZ01 (sample SAMEA2620217, study PRJEB7988) | marine metagenome | isolation source: saline water (ENVO:00002010), including
ATATGCTGTTCTTCTATTGCAATTCTCTCACCAATAGTATATCTCCAATTCCATTCTTTACCATCATCTTTACCACCATACTTATCATCACGCAGAAGTATAAGTTGTCCTAACTTCCTCTCAGCATCTTCTTGTGTCTTCTTATGCTGCTTGACTTCTCTCTGCCTATCTCTAAATTCTTGACCTGCTTTATCAACATCAGATGTCCACACTCCGAAAGTATCAATCCTAGAACTTAGATCACCAGCACCTTCAACGAAATTAGCTATAGCTCTAGCCCCGTGCTTGAGAATCCATATAAATGAATCCCATACCACCTTCAATCCTGCACCCAAGAACTTAGCGATAGTTCCAATAACACCTTCAGCAATTGGCTTGAAGAAATCAGCAATACCTTTTAGAACTGGGAACAACTCTTTTAGCATATCCATTATTGGACCTGCTAATGGATCAATAAATGCTTTGAATGTAGGTAGAGCAATATCCATAAAATATTCTTTGATAGGACCAAAGATAGGGGTCATTGCATCACCTAAGAATGCACCAATCTTATCTCCTATAAATCCACCCACTAAACTACCAACAATAGGTGCAAATGGACCTAAGATCGGTGTTAAAAATGCTGTTAGTGCATAAGAACCAACAGTAGCACCAATACCACCACCTACAGCATTCTGTACTGTCTCACCTGCTGCTAATCTACTAGTTGTTGATACAACACCAGCAGTTAGTGACATTGCTGCTGGATTGGTTACAAATTTCTTTGCACCACTCATCAACTTTGGTCCCATCTTCTGAGCACCAGTCTTGATGACTTCACCAAGTTTCTTGATACCAGGTCCAAGGAATTTACTTAATCTCTGAAAGTCTCCAAGTAATTTCCAAGGTTTAAGTATCCTATCTGCTACAAATAATGCTCCTAGTCCACCTAATATTTTAAGAGCACCCATTACTGGGCTCTTCTCACCAAATGCTTCTAGTAGCCAACCAACACCTGTAGAGAATACCTTCCAGAATGTCCCTAACCACTTACCTATAACATTAAGTGTCTTACCTAAAAATTCTTTATTCTTCGGATCAGATGCAAAGTCAAGAGCAAACCACATTGCGGCTTTCTCTATGATCCATATGAATGGTGACAGTAACTTCTCTATCCAACTACCTGCCTTCTTATCTGAGTTACCAGTCTCCTTCTCTGCTTGCTTCTTAACTTGTGGTGCTATCCTCTTTTCAATCTTACCTTCTCTAGCCTTATCCTTTGATAATGTTCTCTGTCTTCTCTGATTCTTAGCTGTATCTATCTTATCCTGATACATACTAACCATCAACTTACCAATATCCTCTACAACAAAACCCAATCGATTCATCGAAAGGGTCATTGAGGCTACAGGATCAGTGCGAACGTCTCCTGTGACTCTCGCTGGTAGAAAATTTCTTATCTTTAATTGTCCTGCCATTAAAGTGATGGGTTACTTGTCGTAGCTTTCTGCCTCTGTTCCTCCTCTCGGAGATATTTTAGAAGCATATTGACATACACATCCCTTTCCCACGGGATCATATTCTCTAATTCAGTGATACTCCACTTGTGATGTTGCATCATCGCAAAGTTCACCTCATAGAGGTTCATCAAGGAGTCGTGGGCTAGGGCTACGCGAAAAAAGAGGCGAGACCCTCAAGTGTAACGGTACTAGTAACTTCAGTCTTAGGATTGAATACTTCAATCTCTTTACTAAGTTTAGGCATAGTTTCAAAGAACTTTTGAACGTCCTGAAACTGTTGCGAGTTCATACCTTCATAGAAAGCAATCAATTCTGCTTTCTTATAGTCCTTAGCCTCGTGAAGTTCATCACCATCAGCAATAGTATCAGTACAATCTGCTGCTAGTTTAAATACATCATCGATACCAGGATTATCTGTCAAATTATTCTTAACGAACACATCCAGTGATGGATACTTCATCGTTAGAGTAATTGTCTCATCAAGTTTAATAATATTTGTGTGTTCTTTTGGAATGATTACTTCAACTTCATCCAAGTTAACTTCAGCATCAACTTGAGTCTCTTCATCATCAGGGCAAGTGACTTTAAATTCACTCACTTCTCCAACAGACTTACCACGTATTTTCAAGAAGAGATATTCAATTTCAAATGTTGCCAAGTCATTAACGTTCTTGATACTAGTACAAGATTTGATAATGTCTTTAACAGCTTTGATCATCTCCTTCTGATTTTGCGTTTCCATTGCCATATAGAGAAGTTTTTCTTCTCTCACTAGAAATGGACGATAGGTAACTTTCGTACCTCTCGGCAACACGCATTCATAATCTGGAATGCTCAGCTTGGGTAAAGGCATCTTGTAAGGGGGTTACAATTCAGTATTACTATTTAGCTACTACGTACCGAACTGTGTATCCTCGTGTTTTGAACCACCAAGTACCTGTATACCTAGTAATTCTGCTACAGAATTCCTCTCACTAACTACGTGATCTAGTGACCAATCCTTAGTCTTTTGTACCTTCGTTGTAAATCTATATCTCTCGTACTTAAATACAATATTCAACTTCATAACATCACCATTGGCGTTACCAAAATCCATCGTACCCATATTATATGGATACACACCAACGAATCTGTATACACCAACTGCTTTATTCAATCTACCATAGTAATCAACACCTGCCTTTCTTGTCTTAGACAATAAGTTGGAACCACGTTCCCACTTTCTTACAAATACATCAGTAGTATAGTCATCATAGAACCCAACTCTATTCTCACTATCAGGTGCCATAGCATTCATCCACTTCTCATAGAAGTTTCTATGCCATTGATCCTTAGTAACTAAGAATGTAATACTAAGTTCATTAGCAGTCTGACCTGTAGCATATGTCCTAGTGACACCAAAGTTCCTTACTTCACCAGTGGTAACGTTACGTGATGGTATGGTTACGTTGTCTGCATAGTAGTTAAGTGCTTCATAGTAATCACCTGGATTATGCTGATAACCTCTCATTCTTGTGAATATCCTTGGCACCCCAAACTCAACTGAGTACAGATTACCTAATGCAGGTTCCTTAGCACCAGTAGCTACGATGTCTTGGAATCGTCTAAATGAATTTGGAATTACCATCAGAATATAATTTTAGTTGGGATCGGGATATTTCTCCCGTTAACTGTGATAACAAATTGTTCAGAAGGGACAAGACCTATATCATCCCATTCCGATTCTGGAACATTGTAAAAAGGACTTAATACATTACTCCTCAAGTATTTATGGAAAGTCTGAGGCGGTGCTTGAGGTGAGAAACCCACTCTTCTAGTTGCAGGTTGCAAATAATGTACATTAGAACCCCAGAAATGGTTAGTGCTCTCTCCTAGAACATAAACCATTGGATATTTATCCCACTTCTGCATTTTTTCACCAAATTCAGCATCATATTGGAAAGTTATAGCACTACCTACCAGTGGACCATCTTGTCCACGTCCTTGAAGACCAAAAAATAGCTGACTCCTCCACCAAGAAGGTGATTGTGGTTTACCATCAGATAGATCTTTAATATCTTCGAATAGGCTCATACCTTTAACTCGTGTTCTGTTAATATCACAAATTCCATACCTCTGTCCTTAGCATACGTTCTAGCAGCCTTCCATTTTGCTTGGTTGACACCATACGTTGCTATCTCTTTCAAAAGTTTTTTAGTTTTCCTCCCACGTTTCGGTGGTGTAGTCTGAGCATAAGGTTTGATCTCAATGAGTCTCTTCGAGCATCCTCCATTTCTGTTCCTTGATTTAAGATAAAAATCAGGGAAATAACGGTGAATACGATTATCCAAGGGAGACCTATATGGAACAATAATTTCTTCACTTCCCCACTCCACAACGTTCAGATTTCTATCACACCATACCATAAATTTCCTCTCCCACAAAGATCTATAAATAATGTTTGTAGGATCCCCTTTATATTTGCCAGGGTTGCTTGGTTTGAACCTACCCTGATAACTTTTATAGGTCATAATGGTCAGACTCAACTTAAACGATATTTGGCAACGATTCGGTCTGGGAAACAAACCTTCAGAATTTGGGAATAGTAGGTCACCTTTGGTGTATCCAAGGGAATTACCTGCTCAAGTACCAACGAGTCGTGAAGGAATAAGATCCGAAGATGAGGTTGAAACCAAATACTTAGACTATTTAAGAATACAGGTCTATAAAACTCAGGGTGCCAATGGTGCTAATCCATACGCTTGGGTTGGACAAGGTGGTGGCGGTGGGTTTCAAGAACCGTATAAAGGTTTAAATCAAAGTGCGTTAGCTAAGACTATTTATCTTTACCTCCCTACTGGCTTAAAAGAGGAGTATGGGACTAATTATAATCAGACTACTTTAGGTGCTGCTGGTGTAGGTGCAGCAAAAGCAGGTGGTGCTGCATTGAGTGGAGAAAACATCGATGCAATTAATACAGCACAGCAAACTGCTGGTAGTATGAAACCAGAATTTCTTATGAATACTGCTGCTTCAGCACTTGGTGCTGTTAATAGTGCAGCAGGTACTGGTGGAAGTATGGATGCTAATGACCTATTAGCAGTAACAACTAAGAAGGTATTCAATCCATACCAAGAAACAACATTCAAAGGTGTGAACTATAGAAGTCACCCCTTTAACTTTAAAATGGCACCTCGTAATGCTAAAGAAGCATTGGAGTGTTATAGGATTATTTCTGTACTGAGACAAGCAATGTTACCTTCTGCCTCTTCAGGAGAGGACACCTTTGGTGATATTGGTAATAATGTCCAACAGCTATTAAATAGTAAAGTTGGAAGTCACGGTGGAGCAAGATTCCTTAATATACCTGACATCTTCAAGTTATCACTTGTAAGAGTTGAAACCAATGATATTGGTACTGCAAATTTCACTGCTAACAACTCACCAAGTAGACTTGCACAGATTGTAAGGTATCCAACCAAGTGTGTACTAACAAGTCTAAGTGTCGATGTGTCACCAGATGGACAGTACAATTCATTGAAGAGTGTAATGGATGATCAGTGGGATCACGGTCCTGCTGCTATGACACTAGCTCTCAATTTCCAAGAAACTCAATTCATTACAAGGGAGATGGTCAGAGGCTAATGGCATATTTTAGATACTTACCCAAAGTTTATGTACGTAACAGAACCATCCAAGGTGGTGTACATCCCTATGAGTTGACACGTAATATCTTTCGTAGAATTAAGATAAAAGACAACCTACAAGGTAGTCTGTTAGGTTTTACCCAGTATGAGATCCAAGAAGGAGAAAGACCAGACCAAGTTGCTCGTAAATTCTATGGTGACTCAGGTCTTGATTGGGTTGTACTGATTGTCAATAATATAATCAATGTAAATCAAGACTGGCCAATGACCCGTGATGATCTATACAATTTTGTAGTTGAGAGACACGGAAACGTTGATGCTGTCAGTCACTATGAATCTGATGAAATATTTGCTACAGATGGCACAAAAGTATTCCAGTCAGGTCTTGTAGTCAATGAAAACTTCCAATATATCAGACCTGATGGTACTGTAGTACCTAAGGCTGAATGTCGTCACGCAGTGACCTATTATGAGGTCTATGCAGAACAGAATGAAGAAAAAAGGAACATATATCTGCTACGTGAAGAATATATAACTGACTTTATCAATGAGTTCAAAAAACTTGCTAAGTACCTTCCACACGGTGAAGTGGACGTAGATGGCAACAAGAAGACAGAAACTTCTATCGCTGAAGAATTCATAGGTATCTCAACATACAGAAAACCCAGTCAAAGCACAGCTTCAACTGGGTCTGCACAGGGAAGTGGTTCCTCCACTGCTTTAATTAGTTCTGGTTCGCAATCTGTTTAGAAGCACCAGTTATCGTCTTTGTAGAAGTAGCACGGTGTACCGTGGTTATTGTGTCTGTTTGGAATAAAATAAGGAATATAGCGTTGATAATGTGGAACGTGGTGATGATCGTGATATTCAGTCCAAGCTCGTCTCCGACGCTTCTTAACTGGTGTGTACCAACAATTCCAACTATCAAACACTGCATCGTGAGTGCAATGGGATGGTTCTACTTCAAAACCATCTCTTGTATGAAGATGACGTGCCATCGCTGCTGGTTGGCAGCATAGCAGGGCAAGAGCAGCGATAGCAAATCTTTTCATAGTGTAACCTTTATCCTTCGTTAGCTAGTTTAGCAAAGTAAGACAAAGCGTCATCATCTTCTGTGACAGAAGGTGTAGTGTCCACTGATTCTGTCCAATCCTTAGCAGCGACAGTAGGTGCTGCTGCAGGTTGTGGGACATCGATCTCAACCTCAGTAGTTTCACGATCTACACGAGACCCTAAAACTGACTTGAGACGTGCTTCAAGTTCCTCATAGGACTTGAATTGATCTGGTGCAGTAAACTGTGCCAAGTCATATGCTTGGTTATACACTTCCTCCAACTTCGTATCATCATACCCACCGAGAACTCCTGGTGTGGTAAAGACGGAATCGTCATAATTCCAAAAACCTGCAACCTGCTTGATCTTCAGTTTGAAGTCAGCACCCTTCCATAAATCGAAAGGATTGAATGCGGGTTCTGGATCGTAATCGTTCTCGTTAGGCTGCATTTTAGCCATAATCTTGTCGAAGATACGCTTGCCATATTTGTACAAGAATACTCGACCCTCATTTTCAGGGTTGATAGGATCCTTAACAACAAGGATATTGCTGTAATAGGAAAGCTTACGCTTCTGCTTACGTGCAGTGTCCTTATCTGCTTCAGCACCTGTATTCCATAAAGAGGAATTCAGAGCAGAAACTGGATCTTTCTGACCTACTGTAGTCAGAGAATTTTCGATGTACCAACCACCTGGTCCTTGGAATGCGTGACTCCATACCTGAGCCCAAGGGAGTTCAGACCCCTCTGTCTCTGGTAGGAAGCGAATAACGGCAAAACCGTTACCTGCCTTGTCAACTGCTGGTTTCCAAAATCGTTCATCGACTTTGCGACCACCGCTGGTCATCTTTTCTATCTCTTTGGTCAAGTTTTGAAACTTGCCAGACTTTTTCTTTAAAGCTGAAAAAGACATACTTGTGTACCTGTATTTTGTAAGTGTGAATTTACTACCCATTAAGGGTAACATACTATTTATACGTTGTCAAGGGTGGATTTAAAGTGTCTTAACTTGTCCTCCATCTCCTGTAACACGTCATTAATAGTGCGTCCTTTGGAATAAACTCGCGACATCTCATCAAGTTTTACCTTGACTGCCATCGCTTCTTCATCCTCGTGGGACATTAAGCATATTCTAGCATAAAACACCTTCTGCTTGGCAATAAGCATAAGTGTCTTTTCAAGATGTTCACGTTTATCATCATCTGTGAGAGATGCGAATTTAATGGAAAGTCGTGCCAAATCGGTGTATAACTTCTCCATATCCTTGATCTCATCAATCACTTGTTCAGATTCGTAAAATCTATCGGTCATATTGGTAAGACCCCTCTACTAGTGCGTTTAACATAGTTTAACTCTTGGGCATTAAACTTAATTTTGTCCTTCAGCGGTTTGCTGATCAACTTATTTACAGTATCGACCTCGATGTCCAGCTCGTCGCAGACTACGATGACTGCATCGATATAGTTCACCAAGCCATCACTGTTCTTGACAACCTCCTCAACCATCGTTGAGAACTTAGCTTGTGTCATAAACTTTTCTTTAAATTCTTTTGTCATTTAAGAGTTGCCATAAATTCTGAGATGTACTCCAGCAAGAGTTCGTAGTAATAATCTAGATCAGTTTTCTCAACGACCTGAATCATACCTTCCTCTGTAGCAATGAGTGTAACGATCTTATCGACCTTTACACCACAACGTTCATAGTACATTGCAGCATAAGCAGTCTCTTGAACGAAATAGTTCTCAATCCACTCAATCTTCTTCTCTTTGGTTGATGTTTTAAAGTCAATGACAGCAAGTTCACCATCAAATTCTGCTATACAGTCAACCCTACCAGCAAGGCATAACTTATCTGAGTAGAGAGGAGATTCAAGAAGGTGTATGTTATCGATACGATTAATAGTGTCCTTAGCAGATTTGAATAAGAAACTGGCAAGGGGGTGCTTCGCATCAAAATTAACTTCTTCGTTCTTCAGGTAGCATTCTACCATAGAATGAAATTTATTGCCACGAGCAGTAGCTCGATTGCAAATCAAATTGGCCTTTTCCTCACCTACTTTCTTCCTCCACTTGAGGATACCATCTTTCTTCCTAGCACCTGTCACCGTAGTAACAGATGGATACCATTTACCTTCACTGACTTGATATAAACGCCCTACATCCTTAGTAACGGCATTCATCTCAGTCAATGGAACAGGTGGTCCCACAGTTTTAAACATAATCAGAGTTGAGCGTTCATTTTAGCGATAAGGTACTCTCTGACTAATCCAGAGCGTACGATGTCATCAATACCAAACTCAACACAATCAAAAGACGGCATTGACTGAATAATCTGTAAAAAGTCCAGAATACCAGTACGTTCGTTGTTTTTGACGAGATCTGACTGTGCTACATCACCTGAGAAGATGATTCGACAGTTTTGTCCTATCCTCGTAATTATACTATCTAACTCGTGAAAATTCAAGTTGCTAAACTCGTCTACGATGATAACTGAGTTATCAAACGTGGTTCCTCTAATAAATGAGGTACTCCAGAATGATATTGTCTGCTGAGTCCTCAAATTGTCATATAAGAGGTCAAATGCAGTATCATCTGGCATCTCAAACATATACTTCACCATATTACGGTAAGGTATCTGATAGAGGTCAGATTTGTCTTCGTGGTCTCCTGGTAGGAATCCTATCTCTCTGGTAGGTACTAGAGACCTAACCATATAGACTTTATCGTACGGATTGCCTTCATCTAGCACTTGTTGCAATGCTAGGTAGAGACTAATAAATGTCTTTCCTGTACCTGCTGCACCGTGTAGTATGAGATGCTTACCATCAGCATAAGACTTGAACACCCTCTCTTGATTACTAGTTAGGGGTTCTATAGTCTTAAGATGTTCAATATTGATGGGTTTTTTACGTCTCATCTGCTTTGCAGTCTTTGGAGCAGGAGTTTTGCGTCTTTTAACAGCCATCTAGGTAAAACGTGAGAGGTTTGCAGCAGGGTGATCTTTTTGGATCTTGGACATTACTTCTTTGAATCCATCTGACTGCTTGGGTTTACCATAGGTGGTTCTTGGGATTTGATTGCCAAAATAGCGTTCTAACTCAGGGTGATCCTCTTTATATTTATCCAAGGCAAGCATAGACATACTAACCTCGGTGATCTCACCCGTTTCTTTGTTGATAAAATCGTAGTTTGGCATTAGATTGTTAATAGTTTTGTTTGGATGCCATAGTCTCCTCTACAAATAACATTGAAGGCGAGACTAATGCGTGATTCTTTAGCAACTGTGATGTTGCAAGGTGTAACTGAGTGTATCACATCTGAAGGAAAGATGACAATCATCCCTGTCTCAGGTGTAATAGCATACTCACTAGCATTATACAGGTTCGGATGCTGTAAGTGTGGTTCCAGTGCTTTATATTTAGACTGGTGGAAAATAATGTTACCCGAACCTTCAGGTGAGTAGAGATAGCATACACCAGAAAACTGTGAATTGCAATGGTCGTGACCGTGTGCACTATCACCCTTGAACATAAAATTAATCCAAGAGTTAGTTATCTCTGCTGTATGTTTCTTAGGGTCTATACCCTGAACACCATAGACATACTCATCGACGTGACCCATCACCCACGCTTGTAACTGAGGTAACTGCCTCAAAGCGTGTTTATCACTGGTTACATTACCAGTATTATTGTATGGTTCATCTGCTATATCCATATCTGTAATTACATCAGTAACTTCAGGCATCTTGCCATCATTACTAACATAAACAGGAGAGGAGAACAGTGGAATTACTTCAGAGGGCATTAATCTATTCTTAGGCACGGCTGCGTATCGGCCCACCCATCATCGTATCTACAGTCGCAATCCTCGTCAACATCAGGGCACCATCCTAGTGCCTTGGAGATCGTTGGGAAGTTACAGATGAAATGGTCACGACATAGGTTTGCTATGTCCATATGCTCCTTCTGTGTACCGTGCCCAGTCCTTAGAGTGATGTAATGTATCCAACTACGAGCACTACCAGTCATATAAACTCTGGTTGGTGTTGCTAACGGGAGAACAAATCTCGCACATTCCTTCGCAACACCCTCACGTATGAGTTCATCATAGAGATCCACGCCCTCGGCGAAATACTGTGCGATCCTACCTTGTAGGAACGATACTTGTTTTTCATCTAAGTCATCAATAGAGTTCTGTCTGTTCTTTTTATCTTGTCTTCTCAGTTCAGGTAAATCAATAGATTGTGCGAGCAGTTCAGTGTTAGCGTACCTCTGACTAAACTCTTGGAATGTAAACGATCGATGTCTTAGTATCTGTGCTGCTAGTCCTCTAGTAGTGTTGATCTCTAGTGTCATATGTGCTTGCTCAAACACTGACCAATGACCGTGTTCGATACAATAACTCAAGAGTTTTTCTACCTTTGGGTTCTCTTGGTTCTTTGGGTTAGATACCCTTGCGATGTATCCTATAGTTTTTTCAGCGTCAGGTGTTACATTGACGAGACATACTTTAGGTTTGTGCAATTCAGTTGGTACTTTGGGAGTCATTTTGTAAAAATCTAATCATAGTAATGAAACAGAATGCGTGAAGGTAATTAATACTCTTCACTGCAAATATGTATGGCATCGTATAGTTCCAACAAAACATCCATAACACTGGACCTAACAGGTAAACTCCAATGAATCTACCTACCATAGCAGATGTAACTAATTGCTCTTTAAGATCTTCAGGTACATCTGCTTTCTTCTTCAAGTTATAGAATGATTTAGTCATAACCTTTTCTCTTTTTCCAGTCAGCATACATCCCACCAAAGAGCATTCCTTCGTGAGATTTAATATCATCTCCTTCAAGTATAGCACGTTGTCTCTTAGTTAGTGAGACATCCATACTTAAGTACTCCTTCTCCCAGTTCTGGATCTCTTCAACCGTCATCTTCATCTGCCTTCCTCCTCTTACGTTTCTTACGTGGTGGAGTAGCTTGATTGTTCCAATGACTAGGTGGAACTCTACCCTCACTTTGCTTCAACCATTTGAAGTTCTTCTTGTACTTGTCATAATAATGATCAAACAGTTCAACTGCTTGACCACCCATAGCAATATCGTGTCTAGTCTGGAGAACATTATTCTCCTCGACTTGATACTGTATCAAGTATGCAGTGTAGGGTAACGACTTATCGTCAGCGAGTTTAGGATCGCAGTTCTCGTGAAGTATATTCAACTTCTACCACCCCAATTAATCTCAGGGAACGCTTCAGTCACCACTGCCTTGGTGATGCGAAACTTTTTACCGAGTTGCTTGTCCTTGACTAAGCATAAAATCTTTGCTTCATCCTTGTGTAATCCTTCACACATTTGAATGAACATATTCTCTTTCTTGATACTAGGAAGGTTATCAGCACCACCTTTCACAAAGTAGTACAACTTACGTCCTTCTAGCTCAAGCGAGGTGTGCTCGGTACCTTGAGGTGCCTCATTGGGTTTGTAAGGTACATCACCTTCAGGAATAGCAGAGACAACACTATCATCATAGTTCCAGATGAACAATGACCTTAATGATTGACTGTTGTTAGCCTGAAGGATCTTCACCTTCTCCGCCTTGGTCTTGGCGTTATGTGCTTTCTGAATAATTTCAGAGATCATCAGTTTCATAGTTAATAGTCCAGATTGATTCAGTCGTCATCTTCCTCAATTATAGCATCATCATCGACGAGACGCAAATAGAGTAGTTCGGACTGGTCTACGTTACCATTCTCATCCAGCATTTCTGGGTGGGTAATGGCTTTTGCATAAGCAGCGTTGTCTATGTAAGCATCGAGATATCCTTTAAAGATAAAGGTTACGACACAACCCAGAATAAATGCTGCGAATAATGAGAAAGTATACAGTGATGCTGTTACCTGTTCCATCGGTTTCTCCAATAAATGTGGTCAACTAAGAAAAACCTCCGTCGAATTCTACGTCTATTTAGAGGAAACCCTGTTGCCTAAACTGCTGGATGCTTTCATTACATCCACCGATGTTCTTACCATCGACTTTTAACTGTGGGAAAGTAGCACCGAAACCAAACTCACCATAGAATTGGTCACGTGTAAAATTTACATCCAATTTATATTCCTGAAAGTTCCAACCCTTTTCTTCATAGACTCTTTTGATCTTAGTACAGAAAGGGCATCCTTCTTTGGTAAAAATTGCTGTGTTTTTGGGGGAAGCCATAGGGAATTAAAGCAATAAAAAGGGTGGGGAAAAACCCCACCCAGTATATAGAATCTGTTTGACCTATGTCAATCAGAAGGTGAACTTACCACCTACTTTTGCAGCCCAGTTGATTGTGTCATCACCTGAAGAATCTGCAGCAGTGATTCCAGCGAGTTCGCCGTAAACACCGAAGGACTCAGTAGCAGCTACAGAGATACCAACTTTACCAGAGAGTTCTGTCTCTGTGTCAGCACCATCCTTAGCAACAAGAGCTGGGCCTCCTTGAATATAATATCCAACCTTGCCTTCTCCACCTTCGAAGCCAACGTGAGCATCGGTAGTTGCAGTTGAATAGTCTCCATCAGGATAGGAAACGTTAGCTTCTACATTAACGTAAGGACCAGCAAAAGCGGCTCCAGACAATAGTAGAGGTGATGCAGCAAGAGCTGCGATTGTTGATTTAATAGACATTTTAGTAGTTTTAGTGTCTCGCAAGGATACAAAAAGACCCTGCGGATGATAGTTTCCTCGACATAGGAAACTGTTTTCTTCATCACCACAGGGTTACGATCTTTCGAGTCCTGAAGTAAGCGTTACATAACGTAACGAGTTATTTATAATACAAGACAGTTCGGTTATCTGTCAAGTGCTTTGTGCCAGTTCCAAAAGTGGCACCATCTTGACGAACTGCTCATTGGTATTATAGAACAGTCGATAGTTCTCAGTGTTGAGATAATATCCTTTTATCTCGTTGCCATCACAGTGATAACCGTACCCTGTGACACGTTCTTCACAACCATCTATACGTAATCGTTTCTGACTACCAAGGTAGTTTCCATAGCGTTCATCAAGATTAATCATTGTTGACCTCCTTCATTAGTATTTGGCAGTACTCAATGATCTCATCCCGATACATCATTAATTCGTTGTAGCACTCCTGATTGTGTGCACAACTTCTAAGTCTGTTGTCAGGTTTATGCAGACTCTCCATCAGCAGGGTTAGTCCCCTCTGCTTCTGTTCCTTGGTTGACATCTACCTCGTGTGTGGTTTCCTTAACATTATATATGCTTTGGTCTAATCTTGCAACCTCAGCTAAGGGACTCTTAAAATATCGTCGTATTTTCTTGAGCTCCTTGTTCATTTTCTTCTGATCACCATCAGCACGCTTCAACCCTCGGTTGATTGCTTGCAGTTCCATATGCGACTTCATTAGTCTGCGATCAGCAGCATCCATTAATCTACCTCCTTAGCTAGGATGTCAATCCACCTCTGTTGAGTAGGAATATAACTGTTTTGATTACTATACCACACTTGAGAGTTTTTGTCGTGCATATTCTGGTAGATAGCATACCTTGCGTTACGTGTGAACCTAGCATTGGTAGCGTCTCTTACCTGTACCTTCTTAGGTAGACCAGTTTGTTTAGGGAAGTAAGGTGACTGTGGTTCCTTACCATTAGTATACTGTAACCTTTCAGGTGGCCATTGGATCTGCATTGCTTGTCCTTCAGGGTATCCTTTACCATAGTTAAAGACCTGAGACATCTTTATGTTACCAAACCAACCATACTTCCTGAACTTATAGGTGTCAGTATTTACATAGAACTCCTGTCTATCAACTCTTATCTGTAGTCTGAAGTGTAATCCTTTATCATCCTTGTAGTCTGTGTAGAAGAACACATCATTACCTGCAAGTGATTGTTGTAAGTAGAACTGATGGAACGATTCAGCTTTACCTGTCTTGTATCTAAAGAAACTAGCAAAGATTGAATCCATATTCATTCTAAACTCAGCATTCTGTATGACCTGCTGATCTACAATCTTAATGTTCAACTGTCTAGGTGTAGACTGATCTCTCTCGTGAGTAGATTGTAATGCAATGTCTTGTATCCTACCTTGTACACTGCTAACAGCAGGACATTCAATGTCATTAATAGCACTGACTTTATATCCTATCCAGAATGATCCATAGTTAGTGTCATCATCCTCTGGATACTTACCAACAAACAATTTACCCTCATCATTAGCATCAAATCCACCTCTACCCCAGTCAAGTACCTCAGATAACTGCCAGTCAGTCTCTTCTGCTTCAGCATCATTAACTGTCCACTGAAGTTTAACTGAGAATCCATAGTCAGCTACTGTATTAATGTACCCTGTATCACCATCACTCATATCTTTGACTGGTTTACGTCCAATCACTTTAACTTCACTGGTCTCATTAGCACCACGTATCTGTAAGGTATTAGATTGTACAACCTTATTAGTAAGTACAGTAGTATAGTTCAGTTTATTATAGTCATCACCATCATCCTCAAAGTTAAACAACTGAAGACTGACAGGTAGACCACAAGGTTCTGTTGGTTCTTGTGTACCTAAGTTACCATCATTCTGTGCAGGATTAGCATTTCTATAGGTACCTGACTGTGTAATTAACAGTAGTTCCCAAGTGTTTAGGAACTTCTTAGTAGTAGCATCCCTTAATGACATAGCAGGTGTAACTCTACCATTATAGTGTCCTACATCAATAGAATCTAACTTCCAAGTGATACGATCACCTTTAACAACACTGAAGGACAGTAAAGGTGTACCAATCTTCTTCCATTTACCTACGTCCTCTTGTTTTGAATGTATCTGTACACCATTCTTCCATAGTGACCAAGTAAATTTAGTACAGTCGCCCCAACCACCTGTCATACCACCGTGTGATCTGATCTCTAAGTCACCAGCCTTAAGTGCTGTAACATTCTGTACTACATTTGATTTGAATGCAACAGTACCAGTACAACTAGCACATCCATAATCATTCTCACCATCAACACGACCACATTCAGTCATTGTCATTGCTACATTGTCAAACTGCTCATCAAATATTCTATCCTCACACTTATCAATAGATGTGATGTCCTCATAGACTGGACTTGCACCTTTACCAAAGACATAACATTGTATTCCTTCGTAAAGATACTCACTGTCTCCATAACGCAGGTGATATGACTGTTTCATATCATCATAGTCATCGTCACCGTTCAATAAGTCTTCCCAGTATTGCCACGTTCTATCAGGCCACTTAGTCATATCTTTGTCACCTGAATTCAGATGCTTCTGAGAGAAGAAGGTATAGTTTGACTGTGCAGATGTACTCTGATCTATTCTCCACCCATCATTGAGGGGGCTAAAAGTCACTGCATCACCACGAGAAGTTCCACGTCCATTTCCATCAGGGATCATAAAGAATCCTAATTTGCAAGGGATATATTGATTCAACTCTTCTGCTGATACTTTATAGGTGTACGTACCACTAGCATCAGTTGCGTTCTCTAGTATAACTCTACCGTGTATAGGTTCATCGTTAGCATTACACAGATAGAATCCCATAGTGTTCTCATAGGATGCTGAACCCTGTCTACAGTTGAAAGTAAAGTTTAAATATGTTTCTGCCTTACTCTGTAGTAAATAATATCCCTCTTCTAAGTTAGCTTCAATAGGTGGACCACCAATAGGAGTGATGGTATACATATGATCCTTACTTTCAGGGGAGTAATACCTATAAAGAGCCACAGGAGATTCTCCAT
>CEVZ01059055.1_pt1 | contig 15910 bp, 7 predicted proteins | sample 361371 | NCBI WGS metagenome assembly CEVZ01 (sample SAMEA2620217, study PRJEB7988) | marine metagenome | isolation source: saline water (ENVO:00002010), including
TACAACAAACTAAAAATGAAATCATTTATTGCACTTGCCACACTGTCCGCTCTCTCTGCGACACCTGCAATGGCTGGCCCATATGTCAACACGGAAATCAATAGCGGCTGGGCAGGATCAGACTACGGTGGATCCGTCACAGATCTTCATATTGGTTATGAAGGCAATGTAGACCGTCTCGGCTACTATCTTCAAGCAGGCCCCGCAATTGTTTCACCAGACGGAGGGGATGCTAATACCGAATTTTCTGGCAAAGCCGGGGGATCCTTTCAAGCCACTGAGGCTGTGTCCGTTTATGGAGAAGTCAGTTTTATTACAACTGACGCTGACGAGAACAACTACGGAACCAAAGCTGGACTTAAGTGGGCCTTCTAGATGGGAGTATTGTACTCTCTTTCATTAACAATCTTTCTAGTATTTGCCATGCATATGACATGGCCACTTCCTTATAGGAACTCTGGAAAGTAATTAGGAGGGGAAGCACCTCAGAGAAGGACTTCCCTTTCATTGGCTTTGGCCCTTACGAGGATACCCTTAGCCGTCTAGACGGTGGGAAAGACCACGAACAAATTGATCAACAATTTCACGTGAGAAAATAACCAATACATTTATTTTTAATTAACAATGGCTAACGCTTTAACTACCGCCATCGGTAGGATTAATAGTACTGGCAACACTCCGCTAGCTCTGACGACAACTCAGCAGGGTTATGATGACAAGTACGGAACCTATCTCAAACTCTTTTCAGGTGAGATGTTCAAAGGGTTCCAGACCAACACGATTGCTCGTGATCTAGTCACGAAGCGTACACTTAAGAACGGCAAATCTTTGCAGTTCATCTACACAGGCCGCATGGAAGCAGCTTATCATACTCCAGGAACTCCAATTCTTGGTAATGAGAACGCACTTCCAGTAGCTGAGAAGATGATCCAAATGGATGATCTTTTGATTTCCAGCGCGTTTGTATACGAACTCGATGAGACTCTCGCTCACTACGAACTACGTGGAGAGATCGCCAAGAAGATTGGCTTCGCTCTTGCAGAAAAGTATGACCGTTTGATCTTCCGTGCTCTCACTCGTGGCGCTCGTAAGGCTGGTGTAGCTGGTACAGCTGGTACTAACCAAGAACCAGGCGGAACACAGATTCAAGTTGGTGGTGGATCTGATGCTAACGACGCTCTAGTCGGCTCAAACCTAGTTGATGCATTCTATAATGCAGCTGCTGCTCTTGACGAGAAAGGTGTAAGTGCTGACGGACGTTGTGGTGTAATCTCACCAAGACAGTACTACGCATTGATTAACGATGTAAGTTCCGGTGTTATCTCTAGCGGACTGGTAAACCGTGACGTACAGGGCTCAGCTCTGCAGTCAGGTTCCGGCGTCCTTGAGATTGCAGGAATTAAACTATACAAATCAATGAACATTCCATTCTTGAGTAGGTATGGTACTAAGTACACACCTTCTACAGGTAATGACGACACAGTAGATACTAACGTAGCTAATCCAGGTAACACTGGTGACTGGGTAAGTGCTGAAACTGAAGATGCCGACATGGCCGAAGGTGGAATCAACAACAACTACGGTGAAGCAACAGACTTCGCTAACTCCTGCGGCCTTATCTTCCAAAAGGAAGGTGCAGGTGTTGTGGAAGCAATCGGACCTCAAGTACAAGTTACTAATGGTGACGTTTCAATCATGTATCAAGGTGACATCATCCTTGGCCGTTTGGCTATGGGTGCTGACTATCTAAACCCTGCTGCATGTGTTGAACTGTTCGCTGGAGTAACTACTAAACCCGCTACTTTCTAGTTTTATTTTATACACGGGAGACTTCGGTCTCCCTTTTTTTTATTTATACATTATGCCAATACCTACCACTAACGCTACACAAGAATTACCAGCAGTCAACGAAATACTAGCGTCAGTTGGTCAGGCGCCTGTCACCACCCTCGATCAAACCAACCCGGACGTTGCGATTGCTTACAATACTTTAATACAAGTATCACGAGAAGTACAGGCAGAAGGCTGGAGTTTTAATACTGAAACAAACATCAAAGAACAACCAGATGCTGATGGATACATTTCATACCCAAACAATGTATTACAGATGGATCTAACATATAATGCTAGTAATTTAGATAAAGATGTTATCAAGAAAAATGGTAGATTATATGACAAAACAAATCATACAGACGTATGGACAGATGATGTATATGTAGATAAGTTATTCTGGTTTGACTGGGTAGATTTACCAACAGTTATGCAGGATTACATTATCACTAGAGCTGCGTTAATAGTATCTAGTAGAATCGTAGGAGACCCTACTCAATATGAAATGATTCAAGCAAAGGAAAGTCACTGTAGAGCTGCTCTAATGGAGTACGAGTGTAATCAAGGTGATTATACATTCTTTGGTCATCCTCGTGGACGAAACTATTACAACAGTTATCAACCTTACCACGCACTTTATAGATAATGGCAGTAGTAACTCAAACAATACCTAATTATTTAGGTGGAGTTTCAAAACAAACAGATGAAAAGAAACTACCTGGTCAAGTAAGGGAGTGTATTAATGCAATACCTGATCCTACTTTAGGTTTAATTAAGAGACCAGGTCTGAAATTCGGCTACCAACTAACAACAAATAGTGTAGAGGCAGCTAAATGGTTTTACATAAATAGAGATGGTGATGAAAAATATATTGGTAGAATAACTGATGGTTCCCAAGGCGATGCTATTGCTATTTGGAATGTTAATACAGGGGTAGCATGTACGGTACATATGGATGCTATACCTTGGGCTGTTAATACAGCATACGCTGTAGGTGATATTAGGAAAGCTAACAGTAAGGTTTATAAATGTACTACAGCTGGTACATCAGATACATCCGGTACTGGACCTTCAACTGCAACACAGACTATTACAGATGGTACAGTCATTTGGGATTACGTAAGGGATGCTGCAGCTAGTAGTTATCTAAACACTAATGGTGATAACTATCAATTGTTGACTGTACAGGATACTTCATTCCTTACAAATAAAACGAAAGTAATTACAGAACAAGCAGCTCCAACTTATGACCCATCACTACTAGGTACTATACAAGTTAAAACTGTTGCATACGGGACTAAGTACGAAGTTATCATAGACGGGATTGCTACTAAAAGTACTGCTGATCCCTTAGTTTCATTCATCAGTCGTAAGGGTGAAAGCTCTACCGGTAACTATATGGATGCAACACAGTTTTTAAGTGCTGATGATATCTTAACAGAATTAAAGTCTGGAATAGAGGCACTAGAGTTGCCAGGTGTTATGACAGTACTGAAGTTAGACTCTACTTTAGAACTGTCCTACGAACGTTTTGACCTCAATAACCTAACTGCTACAAATCTAACTGGCATTACTTCTAAAGAACATTACGCATTACCTACTACAGTAGAGTCACCTAATAACGATTCGATACATTCAATAACGAGTATAAGTGGTGATGGTGTAGAAGCTAACCGTTCTTGGGGTGAGTATACACTTACTGATAATGAATACGTATACAGTAATTCTGGTGGATCAAATCCAGGCCCCAGTAATAATCCAAATGGTGGAGCTACTTTTAAAGTTAAGGTTAAACAAGGTGGAGAAGTAGAAAGTATAGAGATTATCAACAAAGGTAGTGGTTACGCTGTTGGTGAAAGCTTCACTGTCGATAATGAACACCTTGGAGCTGATCAAAACAATCAAGGTACAGATTTAACTTTCAACGTAGGTGAGTTGATAGGCGGTATGACTGTAGATGTGGACGTCGAGAATGGTGTCTGCACTAAAATGGATATAAAGAATCGAGGGGTAGGTATAACAGAAGGTATGGTTGTAAAGGCCTTAATACCAGGTACAGGTACTGTAGATAATCAGGGTGTTCTACAAAATCAAGGTTACGTTACAGGAACAGCAACTGCATTAACACCTACTGGTTTTACATTAAAAACTAATGATGATAAAGGTAACTCTAATATAACTTCCTTTCAAGAGGAAGTAACTTCTGCTGCTGAAATACCGTACCAAGGTATAAAAGATAGGTATGTTAAAGTAGCTAATACTGGAGCTGCCGAGGATTCTTATTGGTTGAAATTTACTCCCGATGAAGGTGATTCAGGTGATGGTAAATGGGAGGAATCTAAAGCGCCGGATACTTCACCAGGTATAGATGCTTCAACAATGCCTCATGAATTATTTAATACAGAAGTTAATGTATTTATATTCAGAGAGTTTTCATGGAAGGAACGCTTAGTAGGTGATTCTGTAACTAACCCTAACCCTAGCTTTATTGGATACCCTATTCAACAGGGATTCTTTCATAACAATAGACTTGGATTCCTTACTGAAGATAATGTAGTAATGAGTCAATCAGGTGATGTTGATAATTTTTTCTATACTTCAGCTTTAGTTAGTACGGATGCAGATCCTATTGATTTAAGTTGTGCTAGTATTAGACCAGCTAAACTACATGCTATTATACCTACAGCTCAAGGGTTAATCTTATTTAGTAATAAACAACAGTTTATTATGTTTTCAGATACAGAAATTATAACACCATCAACTGCTGTTATTAGAGGTGTATCTAACTATGAGATGGATAGAGTAATAGATCCTGTAGATGTAGGAACTTCAATTGCATTTGTCAGTAAAACACCAAGTTATACAAGGATATACGGAGCTAATACTAGAGGTTCACAGGATAGCCCTTTGATATATGATATAGGAAAGATTGTATCAGAATGGGTGCCAAATGATGTTACGGCGTTAATGGCAAGTCCACAGAACTCATTAATCGCTTTGTATGGTTCTAATTCAGATACGATGTACCTGTATAAGACTTATCAGGTTGATGAGAAAAATCTTATGCAAGCTTGGTTTAAGTGGAAATTACCAGGCAAGATTCAATTCTCTGTAATTGATCAAGATTACATGTATTCTGTAGTCTTTAATGAATCTCAAGGTGGTAAGCAGTTTGACTTACTTAAAGCTAGTATGACTCAAACTCCAGATGAGGAGATCATTGTCACCAGCGATGGTAAGCAAGTTAACCCTCATATGGATTTCTATGCACCAGCTACTGCAACTAAATATAAGGAAGTAAAAACTCTAACTCTTGGAGGAACACTTACTGGTTACACTGCTGAACCTACTGTAACTATTGCACCACCAAATGAAGGTACTACAGCTACAGCTACTTTAACTAAGAGTGGTACCACTATTACTGGTTATACTATAACTAATCCAGGTAGCGGATATGAATCAGAGCCAACAGTTACCATAAATGCGGTAACTAATCAAACTTATAACTTAAGTGTTACAGCAGCAGATAACAATGATTACACAATTGTAGGTTCTTCAAGGATCGGTGCTGTTAACGGTGGTGATCCTGCTCTTGAAGTATATGAAGGGGATACACTTAGCTTTGCTTTAAACGCTGCTGGTCATCCATTTTATATTAAAACAGCACCTACCACAGGTACTGGTGATCAAGTATCAGGAGTAACAGGTCAAGGTACTGAAATCGGTGGTAACGTTGTGTGGGATACGACAGGAGTTACTGCTGGTCAATATTTTTATCAATGTGCTAACCACTCTGCAATGTTTGGAACTATTAATGTTAACTCTGTTGGAGGTTCTGGTGCTACAGCAACAGCTACTATAGACACTAATAATTTCTCTAGATGTTACCTGCCTTATACTGATCATACTGCCCTAACACCTGTAATAGTAATTGCAGGTAGTGGTTCTGATAACTTTAGTGGAGTGACTGAATCTGGGTTCACTGTTAGTCCTGAACGAGGTAATGATAGTGAAGGTGATTATTTCAAAGTACCCAGAAAAGATTTAAGTCAATCTAATGTAATTGTAGGGTATAAGTATGACTATGATGTACATTTACCTAAAACATATTATAGAACAGATCCACAAAAACAGATCTCTGATTACACTGCTAATCTAACTATCGCACGTATGAAATTTGCTGTAGGATTATCTAGTGTTGTAGGTTTTAAATTGAAACGTAAAGGTTATGTAGGAGAATCAGCTGAGTTTACTGGTGATAGTACTGATGGTACAGATGGTACTAATTACTTTGTAGTACCGTTTGAATTACTAGATGAGCACGGTATTATAGTTAAAGTAAACGGTGTTAAACAGGACTCAGCTAATTACACAGTAACTAAAAATGTTGACTCTAATAACAACGTTATTGAAGGTCAGTATCGTGTCACGTTTGTTCCTGGTAAAGTTCCTATGGGAGCTATACCTGCAAGCGCTGCAAATGTTTGGGTACCTACACCAGCTGAGGAAGTTCTAATTACTACAGATACTTGGTATGATATACAACCAGTTCAAGAGGCTGGAGAGTATTTAGCAGATGATGTACCTTTAACAGAAGATAATATATTTACCTTACCTATCCATCAACGTACTGAAAACTTTGATTTAAGATTATTCAGCAACTCACCATTCCCTATAGCAGTTAACTCAATGATGTGGGAAGGTAACTATTCACCTAAACTCTATAAAAGAGCCTAAATAAATGACCACCCGATTACTATTAGTTGAAACAGAAAAAGTCCAAGATGTTTGGCCTAAAGCTAGACCTTTAATAGAGAAAGCTTTAGCATATGATTACCTAGGAAATATGACATCTACGGATGCACTTAGGTTAATCCTTAATGAAAGTCAACAATTATGGTTAGGAATTGATACAGATGTATTCCTAGCCATACTAACAGAAATAGTACAGTATCCTAAAAACAATGTTCTAAGAGTTATAGCATTCGCTACTAAAACTGGACATGATATGGATGCTTGGTATCATCACTTAGATAGTTTAGAAAGATTCGCCACAGCTTGTGGATGTAATGCTTTAGAAGCTTGGACTAGAAAAGGTTTAGCTGAAAAACTTAACTGGGAACATAAGTATGCAGTGATAACAAAACCTATCACACTTAGTAAACCGAAACAACCTAGAAAACGACGGAGAAGATCTAAAACAAATGGATAGTTTTGAAATTCTTGGTGGTATAGGGAGTCAACAATTTGATTCTCTAAAACCTCCAGGTAGCATTTATAGAGAAACCTTCGACACTGCACGCATGGGAATGGAATCCCGTGGAGGAGGCGGTGGAGGAGGCGGCGGTGGCGGCGCTGACCATGAAAGTGTTAAAGAACAGTGGCGATATCAGAACAGGCGAGGCCGAGCTACCACTGCTCATGAGGTTGAAAAAACCCTCGCACAACAGAGAAACGAAAACTGGACGGTCGATTATAGAAATCGAGCCGCTAATATGCAATACCAGTTTGGCAGGATACAGAATCGTTTCCAGAATGATGCACAGCAAAATGCACATAGAATGGGTAAAATGATGCAAAAGCATCAATACGAGTTAAATGCGGATGCAGCTCGCCTTGCAGCTGAAGGTGCTAACTTACAGAGATATGAGCGAGAGATTCAAAATATGCTTGGTGATGAGCAGGATAATATAGGCAGGTATATGGCGTATGAGAAGCTACATGAGAAACGTGCTGAACTTATATTTAAAAACCAGAATAAGGTAGTTGAACACCTTAAAGAAGCTGGTAAAGTTAGAGGTAGAGGCCAGGAAGGTGTTAGTATTAAAAAACAGGTAAATGACACCTTAGGGGTATACGGTAGATTCTCATCTGCTTTAGGCCATCAGGTGAATTCTGTTGATTCCCAATTTAATTTGGAAATGACGGGTTTTGACGTGAAGAAAATTGGTCGTCTTGCTACTGAAGTTAGTATCTTGAAAAACTGGCAACATCAATATAAAACAATTGAATTGAAATGGAAGCAAGCTGACTTACAAAACCAATTCTCAGTCGAACAGTTTGCACCACCGATGATGCCTGATCCACTTAAACCAGAACCACTACAATATGCTGAATACGTGATGCCTCTCGCATGGGAAGATATTCCTGAACCAGGGGAAGGTGTTCAAATGGCTTCAGGTGGAGTTAGCACCGGCGGCGGCGGTTGGGGCGCAGGCCTAGCTGCAATGGGCGGCATGATGACGGCAGCTTCAGCTTTACCGATAGCTACAGTTGGTGGTGTATCTGGATCTGCGTTAGGTGCAGCATCAGGATTCGGATTCTTAGGACCGGCAGGTTTAATCCTTTCAGGCGCAGCAATCGCAGGATCACTATTCGGATTGTGGTAAACGTAAACGAACAAACTTCTACGGAAGTATTAAACAATGACTTTTAAATCGTATGCTGAGGGTAGAGGGTTTAAGAACTATCACGTTCAGATGCCTATAGCGCAAGCTCAGAATCAAATTCGTAGAGAAGGGGAATATCAATTAGCATTCTCAAGACGTAGAGCTGCTGAACACAGAGCTACTACAAATGAAGTATTGCGACATAAAGAACGTAATGCGAAGATTGAAGAGACTAATCGTGACAGAGTATTTCAGTTCCGTGAAAGGAATTTAGATGCTATACATAATCAAGAGATTGAAAACTTCAAACGACGTGTTGAAAGCCACCCAAGATCAAGTAAGAATCAACAAACCATACTTGATAAAATAGCACCATTAGTAGAACTTGGTACTAACTTCCTAGTACAACAAGCCGCTATTAGAGAAGCAGAGAGGAAGGCTAGCTTTCAACAGGCCCATAATATGGTCGTTGCTACTGGCCTAACATCTAAACAGTATAACACAGTTCTAAATCTTGAGCAAGCTATACGTGATGAAACAACTGAAGGTGTACAAGCTTTATATGAAATCAACGAAAAGAATGGACTTGTAGGTGAGAATGTATTCACTGCTGAAAACCTGTTCCATATAAGGAATCAGACTGGTGAATATCAGATGCTAATTAACCACCAATTAGCTCTGAATTCTTTCCAACGATTTGATCCATACCTTAGAGCTACAATGCATGAAGTGGACCCTGAAGTAGGGTTATCACTTTACCAAGCCTTCAATCCTAAATATAACACTAATTGGAATATAAGGGAATTACTTTGGAATAAACGGTACGGAGCATTTGCTCAAGAACAAGGTATTAATCTACATGAACTACCTGCTAGTGTTGCAGGTGGATCATTTTCTGAACGTATAAATAAAGTTAAATCTGCTTGGTTTGGTGCAGCTGGACGTGCAGATGACCAATACTATCAAAGTGAAGATAATAAATCTGATGTTAGAGCTTTTGAAACAGCTTTATTCAGTGTGAAGTTTGGTGATAATCCACTAGCTCTACAAAATCTTCACCAAGAAATTGCACAAAGAAGTTTTACACCTGAAGGTAAGCCTAACTACAACCTTGCTAATGAGCAAATATATGAATCCTTTAAGACAGGTATTCAGTCAGGCATTGTCAGTGCAACGGATATTGATGATTGGGTAGCAGTAAACGGTAAGAATATGGGCCGTATCTGGACCTCTAAATATCAACAATTAAAGCATGAGGCCGAGAAACATAGAGCACAAATTGTTCAAGATAAACAAACAATTGATAAAACGAAACAGTGGGAACTAAGTGAAGCATGGGAACGTGAACTTGAGTCCAACACAGAATCAGCTCAAACATTTCTAGGTCTAAGCTTAAATGAGAAAAAAGATTTCTTAATCAGGAATGGATTTACTAATGACAATGCAAGTAAACTTCTAACTAAACTTTTCGCAGGTAAAGTAGGTAGCCTTGGGTCTGAAATAGATCAAGCTGGTAAGTATAGTGTATTAAAAGAGTGGATTCCACAACAATTAGCTAACTACAATGGAATAAAAGAAGCTGATCTAAAGAAAGTTTTAGGCCACGCGAATGCGGAAAACAATCTACTCAATATAGCTACAAACGCATACAATGCACAGTGGCAACAGACTAAAGATCCTAATGCATCATTTGAATATGCAAAGGCTAGTGTAGATGAAGCCCTCAATAGAGGAAGGTATAGTATTAACAAGGATAAAGTAATGATAGACGGTGTAGAACAAGTTAGATCTATTGATGGAGTTGGTCAGTTACAATTCTCATTTGATTCATTCTGGACTCCCGGTAAAACCGAACAATTAGATGCAACTAGAGCTAGGGTAACACAAACATTTACTGGTAAAACCAAGGAAGAAGGCTTAAATATGGTTAGAGCTATATCTAACGAAGAACAGGCTGCTGCTATTATGCCGAGATCAGTTATCGAACAGTCTACTGTTGGCGGTAAGTTTGATATTAGGTTATTTAGAAGGCATGCAGCAGTGCAAAGAGCTTTAGAAGAAACTGGTGCTCCATCATCATTTTTAGCAGATCAACTTTTACGAGGTTATGGTTTACCAGGATTAGATCCTGATAAAGTTACTACACCCGAAGAGTTAAATGCATTGTCATCAGCAGGGCAAGCTGCTTATCGTGAAAGGGAATCTAAACAGAGTAGTATAAGTGGAGCAGTAAGTGCAGTACAAATAGGCATGAATGAAGTAGTAGGTTTTACTGGAGGTGAAGTTGGTCAACCAGGTTCTGGTAGAACTAGCGGAGCACATGCCCACATTGAAAGTGGTAATGGCGAGAGAGATCATCCAGATAGAGGATTACCAGTACCTGCAGATGTACTTAGTCGCGTCTTAGTTGCCGGTAAACCAATGAATTCATACACACAAACAGCAGGTTTAGGTGATGGTAGAGGTCATCAAGGTTTCGACTTTGCAACACCAGCAGGATTACCAATCACATTAACAGGTGGATTACGACTTATTGATTATGATGATGTTAGAGATCCCGATGGATATGGTAATAGTATTTGGATTAAAGATACAGTAAATGGTAGGGATTACCTAATTGCACATCTATCAGCGGGGCCTAATCAATGACATCAGCAATTCAAGATCTTTTAGATGCGGAAGCAGTAGAGCAGGAGGAATTAGAAGCTCAACGGATAATTGCTCAAGTTGAGGAAGTTGAGGCTTTAGGTAATTTAATGCCATCTACTCAAGGTAAGGAGGGGCCAGACTTTACACCTGGAATAGACAGAGAACAAATGATGCCTGAAATAGGACCAAGATTTGTTCCAGGAGCTTCAGAAGCTGCTGCGGAAGAACGTGAGGAAGCTAAGACATTCCTCACTGACTACATGGATGGTCAACAGGAATCACTTGCTTTGAAAGGCTCTGTACTGCAAGGCTTAGGTGATACTGCTGTTGGTTTATTAGGGATGGCAGAGAAATTAGCACTACGAGGCCAACCCGGTGTCGTAGAGCAATATGTCAAACCATTCTGGGATAGACATAATCCTCAATCAGATAACGGTGCACACCACGCTGTACGTCAAATCTCAGGTGTTGTATTACCTTCATTAGTAGTACCTGGAGCAGTTACAGCAAGACTTGCTGCAGCACCTTGGGCACAGGCTTTACCTGGTACCGTTAAAACTACAGGTGCAGTGTTAGCACGTCTAGGTTTAGATACAGCTATTGTTGCAGCATCTTCATCAGCTGATGATGAGAATGCAGCTAAAGCTTTAAACGATGCTTTTGGTTGGAATATACCTTGGGCTACGAGAGAAGGTGCTGGACCAGACGAACGTCGTAAGTACCAGCTATATGAAAATATGGGCTTTGCTGCAGCTGGTGAGCTAGTACAAGGATTATTTGCACTAAAGGCATACTACAAAGACTTCCCTAAAGAAAATAAATTTGCAGCTTCATGGATACATGAGCATAATGTAAAGAGGTGGGAGCTAGCTAAAGAAGGTACAAAAAAAGGTGAAAAGGTTGAATGGGATCCTGGTTTAGTACTAACACCAAAAACAGATGAGGCAGCGGAAGCATTAACAAGAAATGCTGATGCTATAGCAGAACAAGCTAAGAGTCCAGCACTCAGAGCTATAGATGAACAGATTGAACAACTCGGACTACTTGATGAACTAGGTGAGGTAGAGGAATTAAGGTTAGCCGAACTAGTTACAGAACGAGCGAAGATCGAAGTCGATGAAATGGCCTTTGATCCACTTACTAGAAACCTAGATGAAGCTGCTAAGGTACGTAATAATTCTTTAGCTGAGGAAGCTTCTGAACGTGCAGTAACTAATCAAGGTGAATATGACCCAATGCTCCATAAACCTGCTGAAGACCAAGCTGTTGCTGCGGTAACTACTGGCCCTGCAGATCCATTAGGAGCTGGTTATGATTATGTAAGAATAGCAAACGATATGAACACCACTAAAGGTGCAGCAAGGGCTGCATTACCTACTAGTGGTATGAGGAAGTTATTAAATGCTCCTGAAGGTTCAGCCCGTGCTGACTTATATGATGAGGTAACACAAGCAATTAGTGCCCATAAAGGTATGGATGCATTAATTGAAGGTAAGTGGAAGGTATCATCAGACGAGTGGAAAGCTGCTGTAGATGCTAAAGTAGCAGAGATTCATAATCTATCTACAGCTGAGATGACTCAAACCTTAGAAGATCTGAAACGCACTGCTTTAAAAGGTGCTGATTTTCTACCAACTGAAGAGTTCTTAGTTTACTCAGAAGCTACTAAACAGGTTATGGAGCTACTTACTCCTAATCAACTCAGAGCTTCTGCAATGGTTGTACAGCAAGCCGCTGATAATGCTGCAAGTGCAGCTAAAGCTAAAACAGTACTAGATGAAGTATTGGAGACTTCACGTCAAACTGATAATATGCTGCAGAATCTAGGCTTAGTACTTAAAGAAACTAGAGCTGTCAGATATCTATGGGGTTACACTGGTAATCTACTAGATATGACAAAAGGTAGAAGGTTTAACGCTGAGAAGTTATTAGAAATAGTTGGTGGCTTTGAGGAAGGTTTATCTAAAGCTCATCAAGAGGCTTCAGATTTTGTCCAAGAATTGAAAAGAGTAGCTATAGAGGAACCAGAACTATGGAATGCATTTACCAGAGCCTATGATCTAACAGAGGGTAGTGTCGATGACATATCTAAACTAAACAGATGGGCAGAGGAAAGTGTTAGTCTAACTAAACTACTTTATAATAGAAATCCTAAAGTAAAGAGTTTAGTTGTTCAAGGAATACATGGTGTACGGTACAACAGTTACCTTAATGGTCTAGCACCGATTAGAGCTGCATTAGGTAACAGTATACTTACTATAAATAAACCAATTTCTATATTCGCTGGATCTGCATTTCAAGCAGCTACAGGAAACTTCACTTCAGCTAACGCTGTATTCAAACGTGCTTTATTTACCTATGGCGGCGTTGTAGAGAATTTCCAACGTGCCTTAAAACATATGGGTAAAGAGTGGGACTTTGCAGTAGCTAACCCTGAACAAGCTATGTTAAGGGGTAGACAAGATATTAAGTTTGCACAGAGTGATCAGTTAGATGTAGTTGAGTCCATGGCTGCACAATGGGAAAAGGAAGGTAAGTTAGGTCACTTAGCGCTGTTAAACATGGCTAAAGTTACGTCTTGGTATAACAACCTATCTATCAACAGATGGGGTGTCAATGCACTGCATGCTATTGACGGGTTTACGAACTCAATGATGGCTAGTGGTTCTGCCAGGACTAGGGCTTATGATGAATTATTTAAAGAAACTGGTGGAGTAGTTGACGATGTATTTGAAGCTAGGTTTGCACAGAAACAACAGCAACTCTACGATCAAGCATTTGATAGTACAGGTTTATTGACAGATGACGCAGCTAAGCATGCATCCAGAGAAATTGCTTTAAACTTAGATAGTGAAACAGCTAAGAGAATGGAAAACATGATTGAGCTGTATCCATTTCTCAAACCATTATTCATGTTCCCTAGAACAGGTATTAATGGTCTTAAAGTTGCTTGGTCCTATAACCCACTAAGTGCTTTACCTGATGCTATCGGTAAAGGTAATAAAGTATTCAACGCTACAACACCATCAGAAGTTATAGATGTACTACGTTTACATGGTATTACAGACTTCTCCGATCCTAATTTAGCACTTCAAACATTGAAGAATGAATATAGAGGACGTCAAATGATGGGGTCCGCTATTGTTATGGGTGTCGGGTTGATGGCAGCAAATGGCGACTTAACTGGTAATGGTCCGTTTGAAGCATCTGAAAAACAAGATATGATGCGATTAGGTTGGAAGCCTAACAGCATACGTATTAATGGAGAATGGTATAGTTATAAAGGATTTGAACCATTCCAACAGATACTATCAATGGTAGCTGATGTAGCTTATAATGCTAATAGGGTTGATTCCTCGATTAGTGAAGATCGATTGCAGAAGATTATGTATGCAATTAGTATGAATGTAACAAACCAAACATTCCTTAGCGGTATGAAACCTTTAGTAGGCCTCATCAGTAGGGATGAAACGACTCTTAAGAGGTTTATTGCAGGATGGACAGATCCACTAATGCCATTTGCTTGGTCAGGAACACGTAGTATTTTAAATAAAACAATTACACCTCAACTAAAGGATGTAGAAAATGAAATAGGTGCCTTCCATCAAAACTTCTCTAAATTCTTATTCAACAGTAATGATGAATTAAAAGATCAACTGGATGTATATACTGGAGAACGTATTAACTACAACGACCTTCCTACTGCAGCTATTAATGCAGTATTACCATTCTTTAAATCGAATGGAGGTATCGAACCATGGAGGCAGTGGTTAATATATACTGGTTGGAATAACTTAAATACCTTAAGGACTAATAGATTAAATGGTAAGCCACTTAATTCTGATGAACGTTATTTCATCAACAACTGGGTAGCAAGGTATGGCGGTTTAAAAGAAAAAGTCATTAAACTAATGAAAGAGGATATGAAAGGTGGTTACACAGAACGCTATAGAGCTGATCGTGGTGATCAAACTCAAGCTGAATATCCTATTAAAAATACTTACATACACGATCAATTAGATAAGATCCATAACCAAGCATTTAAGGAAGCTTGGGAAGCATTAGAAAATGAGAATCTATCTTATAGGTCTATGGGTGTATTAGAGAAGTATAAGCAACAACAGTTAGAAAGCGGTGACACTAGAGGTGCAGTAGAGACGCAGGATGAAATAGATCAATTACTCAGTACGGTACAAGAAATTAATTAACTTTAAACTATGGCTACAACTGATAAAAGTTATACGCTCTCATCTACCTCTAAAGGGCCGTATGACTTTGCATTTCCATATCTAAATACTAAGGACGTTCAAGTAACATTGAATGGAACTAGATTAATTCCAATTGAAGAAGATTCGGTGAACTATAAGTTCACGAGACAGACAACACAAATAACACTAGTTGATACGCCAAGTGTAGGAGATAAACTTAGAATCTATAGAGCCACTGATGATACTAACCTGAGTTCCACCTTCTACCCAGGTTCAGCTATCAAGTCAGGTGACCTAAATGATAACTTTACACAGAACTTATATACAACACAAGAGAATACCAATGATGCTGGTACAGCTCTAACTAGTGTAAGGGTATGGGACCCTACATTAGATAACGGTACGGGTGATTGGAAAACAGCATTTGCTAAAGCAGATGATGCTGTAACAACTGCTAATACTGCTGACGGTAAATCAGATACAGCTATAACAACATCTACTAACGCAGCTGCTGATGCTACTGCTGCTGTTGCCTCTGCGGCTACTGCTAATACTACAGCAGGTAATGCGGTGACTTCTGCAGCCAATGCTAATACGACAGCAGCTAATGCTGTAGCTACTGCAACTACTGCTAATACTACAGCAGGTAACGCTGTAACAACTGCTAATGCTGCTGAAACTAAGGCTGATACTGCTATAACAACAGCTGATGATGCTGAAACTAAGGCTGATACCGCTATAGCAACAGCTAATGCAGCTAGCACTACAGCAGGTACTGCAGAAACTACAGCTAATGCTGCTAGCGCTAAAGCTGATGACGTAGAGGATACAGTT
>CEVZ01195851.1_pt1 | contig 15876 bp, 10 predicted proteins | sample 361371 | NCBI WGS metagenome assembly CEVZ01 (sample SAMEA2620217, study PRJEB7988) | marine metagenome | isolation source: saline water (ENVO:00002010), including
AGGAGGATTATGGCTCATACAAGAGCTTGGCAACCTGGTTTGTTCAGAATGATTGACAGGCTGGAGGATGCAGCTCTCAGGGGACACTCTTCACTAGTCGAACAACCTTGGAGGATGGACCTCGACCTTCCCCCAAGATGTTCCCAGGGACAAGGAGATCTGTTTGTGATGATTCACAACCACTCTGGAAAGGATGTCCAAGTAGAAATTGACATAATTGCTGCAGATGGAGAGCCTCATCAGCAGACACTCAGACTCAACACTCCGAAGTCTAAGCAACCCAAGAGGCCTGCAAGAATCGGAGAGGAAGGAAACGATTTAGTCGATGTTCTTGGGAAGCTAATTGACAACTGCTTCGTTTTGTGGATTGGTCTAGCATGGCCAAAGGGAACCACAGGTTCTAGACCGGTACAAGTTACACTAAGGGATCCCGAGGGTGAGACACTCTCCTCATTGGTCGTCACCACAACTCTCTCTTCTGGATTTAATCCAGAGGGAGCCGCCGAGAAAATGTTGGATGCAGCAATCTCTGTAAGAAGACTCGCAATCTCAGTAGCGGATTGACCTTCTCCCCGTACCCCACAGGGCGTCACGTTCATGAGATTGCGACCGTTGGGCGTCTTGATACCATGGAGTCGTGGGACGTAATCATAGTCGGGTCCGGACCTGCAGCTCTACGTGCGGCGATAGCATGCGAGGAAGCAGGAACAAAGCCGTTGATAATAGACGAGTACGGCGTCGGCTCTGCATCAGGATCCCCTCCCATTGCCGGTTTAGCGGCTTCGATTGATGAAGTAGACTCAACTTCTCATTTGGAGGACACTTTGTCGGCAGGAGGCGAATCAACGGAACAAGAAGTCGCCTCTAGAATTTGTAAAGAGGGTGTACAGACTCTGGTTGAATTGGAGAGATGGGGCCTTGTTCTTAGAAGGAGGAAAGGGGGCCTACCCCATACATCAATAGTGCCGGGCCACAAAGTAGCACGCCTAACTGGTTGTGGGGACTCTACGATCAGAGAGGTCACGAGGGTTCTGGAAGAGCAGGTAATTAAGAGACGAATAAGGAGGATATCAGATTCCCTACCCTTAGAAATCGTCTCGGACAATAATCAGGTCAGAGGCATAATTTTCCTAGACATTATTAGCGGAGAAATTGTACCAATTCAGGCAAAGTCAGTAATTCTTGCGACTCAAGGGCATCAGGGACTCTGGTCCTCTCCGAGTGAAGGAGCCGGAACTGGGTCCGTCCTAGCCCTTTCAGCGGGTGTGAAATTGAGAGGTATGGCAAATAATCCAAAGCATCCACTTTCTGTAAAGGAATGTGGAATTCACATTCCGATGGATATCCTTGCTTCCGGAGGTAGAATTAGGAGAGAGAATGGAGAAGACGTCGGGCCAGAGGAGGTAATAGAAGGAGAAACCTGCGTTCTAGATCTTAGGGGCTTAGATTCAGAAGAGTCAACTTGGTTCGCACAGATTTCCTCACGTGTCAAGGACAGACTAGGACTAGATACGTCTAGAGAGGTTATCCCCATTACTCCCGATGTGGCTTACACAATCGGAGGAGTTCCATGTGATGACTTCGGAAGAGTAATTTTCGAGGGATTCACTCAGGAGGGACTACCGGCAAAACTTTGGTTCACAGGCCTTTTTGCAGCTGGAAGAAGTGCGAATACAGGTATGCACGGAAACGCCCCATTGGCTGGCAACCTATTGCTTGAGGAATTGGTTACAGGAAAGGCAGCGGGATCACATGCTTCAGTTTGGGCCTCACAAGAAGAGTTGGGGGGCGCTTCTTTGTTTGAAACTGCAGTAACAGGAGCTTCAAACAAAATCTCTTCTCTTTCTGCCTCGGGAGGAATTCCAGTCGGCCAATTCTCCTCAGAGCTGAAATCTGCAATTTCCTCCTCTTCCCAGAAGTCCGCTTTGGAATCAGTTAGGGGGATGAAGGAATCAGGAATCAGGTTGACCGACGAATCTAAAGTGATGAACACCGAGATGGTCGATGCAATTCGTCTAGATGGCCTAGCCTCTTTGGCCGAGGCAATTCTGGCGGGTGAATAGATGGAAGAAGCCAACAAGAGCATCTTCACAATGATAATTGAGGGAAAAATACCTAGTCACAAGGTTTTTGAGAACGATCAGGTGTTTGCTTTTTTGGATATCAATCCGTTTAGTTCAGGTCATACGCTAGTAGTCCCGAAGGAGCCAGCGAGGACGTTAAATGATCTATCAGACGAATCCGCTGAGGCGTTGGGCAGAGTTTTGCCGAGGATTTCCAGAGCTGTTTTGAGTGCGACAGGTGCCAAGGAATTCAACGTTTTACAGAATAACGGATCAAACGCATATCAAAGCGTGCCCCACGTCCATTTCCACATTATTCCAAAGTTCAAAGATGGAAGCGGACTAACTCTGGGTAGTTCCGTAACAAAACCACTGGAGAACCAGGATGGAACTACTCTGGCAGGTTTAATTTCAGAACTACTTGAGTGATTTACCGTCAATAATCAAGACCTCGTTCTCACTCGAACTGTCGTGTCGGATATGCATAGGGCACCTGATATCGACCCAAGGCTATCGAAAGGAGCTACAAAACTTAGGAAACGAAAGCTGGATAATATTCCATGGAGTCATTCAGGGAGACATCCTGGAAACTCCCTCTTTTGGAGAGTAATTCTAGTGATGAATGCAATAGCTTGGAAATACATCTTCAGAAATAGGCAGGTAGACGAGCTCTCCGATTACAAAGGAGGAAGGATATTTTCGGCGATGCACATCAATGGTCTAGTCGACCCAATGACTCTGACCTATGTTCAAGATCGGAGAATAATCTCAATGGGGAGACATGACATAATGACGATGCCACTCATCGGTTGGTTTGCCCGAAGGATGGGCTCCCAACCAGTAATCAGGAGGCCAGAAATCCGGAACGGTGTAGCGGACGAGGATTATGCCAAACGAATCAATGAGAGAACCCTGCTAACCATGACTAGTTGCATAGCATCAGGTTACAATGCGTTGGTAATGCCCGAAGGAAAATCTCACCAAGACTCTAGCCCTCATCGATTCAAGACCGGACCAATGAGGTTCGCAGTAAATGCTGCTGCATTGGCTAAACACAATGACCTAGCATCTCCTGCTCTTCAACCCGTGGGCCTACACTACAGATGTCACTACTGGTTCAGAACAGATATTTTTGTTGAATTCTCCGAGCCAATTGTTGTCTCACCTCCCATGGACAAACAGATCGGGGAAGCGATATCTTCCGGATCCTGGGTCGAGCCTCCAGAAGAACAGGTTAACCAACTGAGAGACAGACTTTTCGAGGCTGTATCGGAGGTTACTCCTAATTCCCCCAGTTGGGAAGTATACAGGGCTTGGCACCTCATAGGACATCTTGAAGCACAGGATAGGGGAAAAAAATTAGCAACACTAAGAGATGAAGTATTAGCCGCAAGGAGGGTAAGAAACTCTCTACTAAATCGTGAGGGAGTTGAACAAATCATGGAACCAGCAGAGAAGGCTGCTGGAATACTACATTCCAACGATTTGGATGGGCGCTCAATAATTGAGGGAAAGCTCCGTTCAGATAGGAATTGGGGAAAGGCAATTGTCGGACTAACAATGATGTTACTTACTTCACCAGTGACCTTACCTTCGACCGGCCTCCAAGCTTCACTTGCTAGGTATTTTGGAGACAGAACAGATGAAGGAATAGATGCCAGGACAACTTACCACATGCTCGCAGCAATGTTCTCGCCGATATTGTTCTGGCCCCCAATAGCCATTATTGCTACACTTACAGTTTCTAAACTCTCAATGATTTCAATCATAATATGCTTACTAATAATGGGGGGGATCCACTTCTCAAATCTGATTTTCTTGTTCGGATACGATCTGTTCACTGACTTCGCTGACTCAACCAGGAGGCACAAAATCAACAAATCAGAACAGGGAGAAGAACTGAGTAAACTGCTCGATGAAATAAGACTCAACCTCAACTTGCTCTAAATAGGACTACTGATTGGAAGAGCCGTGGATCACAGGGAGGCGACCGACTCAATCAGAGCATGGCTTCAAGGAGAAAGGCTAGAGGCTAGAGAAGTGAAGGACCCCCAGGCAATAATTCACCTCCATGTAAGATATCCTCCCACAAAACAGGGGCATCTGTTTAATGTCGTAATCCCAAAGAAGAGAAACCTAGTGCTAGTTTACTCTATCACAAGGGTAGATCAGGGGCAACAGGATTCAATGAGAGAATTAGCATTGGAGGACTCAGAGGGGTGGGAGGAATGGCTCCATGAAACAAGAATTAGAGTCACCTCTTCCGATTTGGATTGGATTCTACATGTTGGCCGAAATAAAGATGATGTAGCAGGTCCACTGCAGGCATTCAACTTATCCAGACCTATCTGGCTAGATGGCCTAACCCAAAATGAGTTCATGCAGAGCATGAGGAAGGTATGGTTGACAAAACTCTCTTTGATTCATCAAATCAAGTACGGATTTGGCCCTGGTAAGGGGAAGCCAGGACCAGTTGATGACTGGGAAGGTAAGAAATCTAAGCGTTCGACCAGTCAGCATCAGACCAGAACCTCTGACATAGATACCGATGAAACTGGAGGATTTGGGAAGGATTTTGATCCCCTTGAATGGGTCTAGTACCACTGAAAACCCCAACCGAAACAAAAAGAGGCTGCAAGGCGTTCACGTTAAGTATTCGATGTCGTCGACTAGATATGATGCAGCCCGCTGGCTACTTCGCGGAAAAAGGGATTGGCCCCAAAAGAAGCGGTTTCACAATCGTACTTTTGATGCTAGTAAGCCTATTCGGTTCTTTCACATCCCCTGCTTCTGCAAGCGATGTAGTCCTTACTGACCCTATCGAGGTAGTTCAGACTTCCAATTTCAATGATAGAATGATTGCATTAGATGCGGACTCCTCAGGCAATATCCATATCGTCTGGAGCAGAAATACCAATCACCTGTACTACAAAATGCTCGATCCAAGAGGAGAGACTCTGATAGACGATACCCAAATTTCCGATCCTGGTGCCCACCGTGCATGGCATCCTGATGTAAGAGTAGACAGCGATGATATGGTCCACGTGGTTTGGACAGACAAATCTGGGCAATACAAGATTTTTTACACAATCTTGGATCCATCTCTTGATGATCAGAATGGCGACTCCTCGCTCGACTCCGTACTTTCTGTAGTTCCCGATGACTTTGAGGTAGCCAACAATCCACAGAATAGGGACTGGCCAGCCATAGACGTTGACTCAGAAAACAATCCCCATATTGTTTGGGAGGATTCCTTCGAACCCTTGGAGCTGTACTACCAACAGTCCCAGATTTTCTACAAGATGCTTTCAATAGACCATCCTGCTAGAACTGTAATTGTTGAGATTGACGACACTCTTCTAACTCCAATTCTTGGACAAAAGGGGCATCCTGACATTGCAGTAGATGTGAATGATTTCGTCCAAATTGTTTGGGATGACACAAGAGGAGGTCAGGTGGAGATGGTTGTTCCAATAGATACCTCTGGATCCATGAATTCTGAATGGGCCGATATGTGTGCTGTCTTCTATGGTGGCAACTTTGTGAGTGGAGGATACTTCTCTGGACTAAAACCACTCTTAGTTCAGGCAAACATGACGGTATACGAGACTCTATACGCCCTTAGCGGCAATTGGCCTACTGCTGCTACAAGTGGAAACTGTGCTGCAGCATACCAAACTGGTGGTTCCGGGAGTCAGGGCCCTAGGAGCACCCCCCTAGGAAGTGGGGACTCATCAGGTGGAATCAGGGAGCTCACCCAGGTCGTCTACAATAATCAGGCCACCGACCTCCCGGCCGATGGCGGTTACTACAGTGAGTTCTGGGGCCCTGCTTCGACTTGGGCCTGCCTTTCTTACAGAGACGCCCAGGGGAGACAGGGGCTTGCCGCCGATCCACCAACCTCTGCAGACCACCGTTGGAACGATAATGCCACTAGAGTCGTCATTCCAATCTCCGACGAAGGCCCATATGGCGGCACACCTATGGATAACGACGACACGCAGAGCATTAACCAAGCACATGACGCTTGCGTGTTGGCCCAAACAAAACCATATCCTCTTTGGGCGGGTTCTGACACTGCCGTAGGAGGCTACATGCTGGACTTGGCCCAATGCCCGGTTGGCTCTGGCCTGAACACCAGATCCTGCAATGGGGCCACGACTAGGACAACTAATGCTCAGGGTCAGATGTACCAGTTTCCCACTACTGCCGGCACTGGAAGCGAACTAGAAATCATGGTGGAGGCAATGATTTACCTTGCTACCAATAACTCCAGAGAGATTTACATGACGGTTCTAGACCCCCATTCACTCTTAGACAACCCATGGCCAGGTTGGACTAGGGGAGACCCGGGGACAGAGGCCAACGACCAAGGAGGATACTACACTGAGGATTTAGGCCCTTCAGAAGACGATCAGGGATATGGGCATCTAGTGGTCGTAAACGATACTCAAATCACTAACAACCCTGCTTACAGCCTGCATCCCTCAATAGCGCTTGACTCCTCAGGAAACACTCACTTGGCATGGCAGGACGGCAGACTTTACCCCGGTTGTAGTGGCGCTACTGGGGGAATAGACATCGAGGGCGCCTATGAGATATACTACACAAGACTACGCCTAAGAGGCGCAGCTGATTGGGATGGGGTACCAGAAGGTCTTCCGGCATACGGAATAAAACAAATTGCTTCTAGCTCAATTTCTAACGCCGAGCAATGCGAGGGGGCTTCCGATGAATATCCCTTTGCTCCAAGCTCAGTATTTCCTTCAATTCTAACAGACCAATTCGACAACGTCCATCTAGCATGGTTGGATTACAGCAATACTGAGTGGCAAGAGACTTTGATGTATACCAGACTAAACAACACTAACGAAAAGTATCCACAAGGCTTCCCTCTAAACTCTGTGGCCTCCACTGTCCTCGATGAGTGGGAGATTAGAGAAGTCTCCAATTGGTCTTCGGACAAACTTGGGCCTGCAACCTGCCAGCCAGAATGCAACACTGCTAATGGAGAGCACCTATTCCCCGATTTCAATCTAGACAGAGGAATGCCCCCTGCATTTGCTAATGACTTGGGGAGTGGAGCTCATATCGGTTGGTCAGACAAAAGGTGCGATTGGAACTCACCAAATGCCAACAAATGGACTCTCTGTTACGTTCACGTACTTACAGGTCTAGTAGACCTCTCACTAGCATGTGACGACAAAATTAGAACAAACACAAACATCGAATCATACCCGTTCGAATGTCCTGCTGAGGCTGAAACCTTCTACCATACCATTCAGCCCGGAGAGCTTACAACCTTCAACATCTCAATTGCTAACCCCACACCCGGTCCAGCCGAACTGGTCAAGGACACTTTCACAATAACCATGGAAGGAGTCCCTAATAATTGGACAGCCACTTTATTCTTCATGACTAACAACACTCCTATCTTCGACTCCACCTCAATATTCCTTGAAGGTGGGAGTATAGACCCACTCTATCTAAGGGTCAGATCTCCAACTATTTATCAGGCAAAACAGGATGAACTTGCTCAAATCAGTATTATCGCTACTTCATCAAAGGATCCAGCAATTCGGAATAAGCTCACTCTGTTGACTCTGATGGATGTGGTTCATGGAATCGAACTAGATACGAGCCACTTCCAGGTTGATGTAGAACAGGGCAAGTCAGCTATATTCTCCATCTCGATAAAGAACACTGGAAACGTGTATGACACTTTCGCATTCTACGACCCCACCACCTTAGACGGACAGAACGAGTGGGCACTACCATTCGGATGGGGGATAGACTTCCCAATTTCAATCTCACTTGATCCGGGACAATCCGTAACTAGGAATCTTAAGGTCAGCGTTCCAGAATCTCAGGATCCCGGTACCTTCGCGATATATCTGAAAGGATGGTCTACAGGGGAGCCCGTTCTTTCTATCGATAGGGGGACCTTCGATGTCTTGGAACTATGGATAAATGTCTCAATTAGAACTACAGGAAACATCGTCTTCGACATAGGGGAGACGAAGATGTATGTTCTTCCGGGAGAGTGTGCCACTTTCCCTATTCAGGTTAACAAGTACTTTACTCCCGGCTACCTAGTTTTCTCTACTCCCGGAGCCCCTGAGGAAAGGCCTCCCGGGTCTGACATCAACTCGTGGAGATTCGACCACTGGACTGTCAATCTGGATTTCTCAGAATGGCCAGGAGGATCCATATCGACTGAACAAGATATTTACTGGGCGCAGATTGAAAATTCCTATACGGTCACTGCAGAGATGTGTGCACCATACAACGCTACGGCAGGAATAGGAGAGTCGATGACTGTAAGGGCCCACTTGGACGGCACTCCAAAGGTCAGAGATTCGGTTTTGATTCTCACAAACGTAGTGCAGAGATATGAGCTAGAATCACAGGTACCATCGACCATTCTTGAGCTATATCCCGGGCAGTCTTATCAGATGGACACGATGATAACAAATCACGGCAATGGTCCAGACAGGTATGACATCACAATAGCATCTATCGTTGATGGCTCTGGGGGCTCACACGTTTGGGATATGAACATCCCAAGGATTCTATTTGAAGAGCTAGACAGGGACGACTCACAAGTTGTTCCAGTTTACATCAACGTTCCAGAAATGACCCTTGCCGGAGAGTACACCATTACTTTCAATATCCTAAGCGAGGAGCCATTCGAGGGCACAAGAATTCAGGATCAAGTGATTCTAAGAGCCACAATTGTAGAGTTCCATGACATGAGAATATCCCTAGATCCTACAGTTGAGAGTAGAATTAAGACTACAGCACCTAGCAGGATAGTTCGATACACTCTAAATGTCTCAAACTACGGTAACGTTGAGGACCAACCCACCATACACAATCACACTTACGATGACGTCAACAAGGTTTGGTCCGTAAGTCCCGGAATGGGGGCGCTAAGCACATGGGAGGTAGACTATGCCCTATTGGAGGGTTTCAGAACGGAGTTCCCCATAGAGAAACCATGTGTGGAGTTGACTGTTGAGGAGGAGAGCCAACTTACCCAACAACAGGCTCAGGGTAGTGGCCCAGACTACTGTTTTGTTACCGCTGGAAATACCGTAACCCTTCCAATGATGCAACCCTATACCACTCTCCAACTGGTCGTGATTGTTACAGTGGCCCCTGACGCTTCTCTAACAGATAGAAACATTGGGATCAAGGTCTTATCCATGCACGGCTCATCTGAAGACGGAGGAGATTTCGATGAAACAGAAGTCTGGACAGATTCGTGCACTTTAGACAGTAACTCAGACGGCCTTCCCGATAACCTGCCCCCTGATTGCGACACAAACGAACAGATTCTAGAAATGCGTCTTAGGGCACCTGACTTAGTTCTTGAGAGTGTGGAGGTAGACAATAATGAAGCCTCCATTGGAGAAATGCTCTCTGTGATCGTGGTAGTAACAAACAGAGGAAATGCCCACGCTTCGGACGTAAACATCATCCTCTGCAAGGATCAGTCTGAGTCCGACATCAAAAGAAACGGTTGCAAGGAGAGAAATATTGTTTACAGACAGATTGTTGCAGCCATAATGCCCATAGGCCAATCCGAGACAGACCAACAAGATCCAATTACACTACTGTATATGGTAGAGGCTGGCAAGCACGAAATCGTTGTTGTAGTCGACCCCGATAATAACATAGTCGAGACCGATGAGAATAACAATATCGAGAAAATTCCAGGTGGCACTATGAGCTCACCCCTTGGTTCTATTGACGTCGGCAGAGAGTTAGTGGTGAGATATTCGGTACCAGTGATAATTATGGGTGCAACTTTCTCCTTAGTAGGGGTAGCCGGATACGTAATTTGGGGTCGGAGAATAGAAGCTTTGGCTAGATTCTCAGAGCTCAGCAGTTTACTTCCAGGCTCCGATGAAGATGATATTGTATTCTAACAGGCCTATTTTGCCATCCACCAGGGAATCGGAGCCTTTTCATCACCGGCCACGAAAACTCCGCTTCTAGAAGCAAAATCCTTCATCAAGCGCTCTCTTAGAGTATCCATCATCTTCTCTGCCTGAAGGGACTGAATCCTCAAACCATGAGAAAACGCATCTAGGTCCAATGGCCTTCTAGGATGACTCATCATCTCATGAGCTAACTGCCTTTCTTCATATGTATCGAAGCTCTCCTCTACGCTAGGGGATGCCTTGTGCATGACCTGCTGGTGAAGTGCTATGATCGCATCCCTTTGCTTGTCAACTTTCTCCAGTGCACCATCCAGCTCGGATAGGATTCCCATTGCATCTACTATTGGAATTGTCCTTCTGGTTCCAATTCTACTAACAACTCCAAACAAATCATCTGGCAGACTCTTAGACAGCTTCATTGCACTCCCTTGGGGCATCTTTCTATGTTCCGCCCTAAAGAGATCAGGACCTAGATCTAGACGGATAGAGAAAGATTGGTTGACAGTGTATATCTTCCTAGGAGGCCCACCTTTGTCAGATTTCTCGGACTCAGAGTCTACGAAACCAGCATCCTCGAGAACCTTGAGATGCTTTACTACTGCTTGCTGACTTACATCTAGGAGCTCAGATAGCTGAAGAGGATAATGCGGTTCCTTAACGAGATACTTGAGTATGTCTCTTCTTGTGGTATTCTCTAGAATGCTCAGTGACTCGTCAAAGCCTACCATACTTACCAACCCGAGGTTGGGTAGTCTCCCCTCTGCTAAAAACCCCATCTGAGAATTATGAAAGAAATTTAGATTGCGTCATCCATCGTCCCATCCCTGCCAAGCCGAGGAATCCTCTTCTGAACGATTTTCCTTTGGCTGGTCTATTTGACTAATTTTCACAACATCGCTATCCGAATTCTGTTCCACTTCAGGAATCTCTGTGTGCACTTGTACTATCTCTCCAGATTGAGTGATAATCACTCTACCATCCTCGGTAACGAAAAATTGGTCAGGACTCTTTTTTCTATCTGTCCAAGCCATCATTGCGAGGACAATCCCAACTATCCCCATAGGAGAACCAATGCAGCACCCGATATAGAACATGTAAATCAGAGGATTCTCAGCCAATCTGTTTGCAGCCTCTTCGTCATCTACAAGCCATAGTGTGGAGCTACCCTGATTCTCCAGAGTGTACGTCCCAGCCACTCCCTCGAAGACCCTCACCGGAGAGTATACGGTAGATTGATCAGCACCAATTCGATTAGGATCTAGGATTCCTGGCTCCCTTCCAGAGACTTCTTCTCCAACACTATCGGTCATTAGCAAATTAGCATCAGGAGTTTCTCCATCAGATATTCTTAGAGCGGAAATCACATTAGAACTTCGAATATCGAAAGATCCCGACTCTCCAGGTTCCAGTTTTACTAGAAAATTACTCTCAGGATCATATGTCTCTGTAAAATCATCATACACTTGCCATAATGAAATTACAGCCATCAGAAGAAGAATTACAGAGGATCCCGAGAGAATCCTAGCCCAACGCCTTTTGCCTTCAGACACGATGCTTCGTCCCCGAACGTGGGTATCAGCGTTTGTTAGTAAGATATCCCAATCGATGCCAATTTTTCTGGAAGATAAGTATCCGTTACGAAATCAAGACCGTACTTGGCTAGTGACTGCTGCTCTGCCTTCTTTCCAATTTCTTGCATTAGCTCAATCTGCTCTTGCCACCAGCCGGTAGAGAATCTAGGATCGCTTAGTTCTGCATCTAGGGCATTCAGATCCTGCTTTGTAAGGTCGTCACTAGGCAGGTCGTACGCAAGAATATCATCTGCAGTGATACCTAGGTAAGTAGCCTCCTTAGTAGCCAAATATTCGGAGATATGAGCGGTCTTGATGGCACCATAGGCTATGCTAGCAAAGATTCTGAATGACCAAGGATCGCAGTCGGCGAACACCACTATTGGCTTCTTCCATTCATCACTCATTCTTTTCATGATTCTCCTTGTTGACCTTGCCGGCTGACCCTTGAGGTGAATCAAAGCGCATCTCGCCTCCTCATCGAAGCCATTTTCCACCAACCTGTCGAACATCCCTCCAGTCTCTATTGCCATGACGAAATCAATGTCTTCTCCTACAAGCTTCAACTTTTCACTCTCAACGTTGTAAGGAACCCCATATCCAGAATCCCCCACATCATCTCTGCAGTTTATTCTCATCCAGTCCCCTCTTCGATTTCTTTCTTCAACGGTAATATTGCCAATTATCCTAGCACCGTCTTCTTCGGGTCTCAATTTGAAGTCCTCTCGAAGGCACTTTGTGACAATCTCTAGATCCTCTGCCAGATTGTTGCTCTCATTCTGTGATCCAAATTTTCCATGTCCCCAACCCTCGGAGATGTAGTACATTTCCCTAAGCGTAGATGATTTTCCAGAATCAATCATTTCCTCTATGAACTCAGTGATGTGAAGAGTCCTTAGAAGCTGACGAGCAGACCCTAGACTGGTTGCATCTCTCACCGTCTTGCTTTTTCCGTACTTGAATACCCCCAATCGGTTGTCGAATGAGATATTGCTCTTTGACCGAACTGGAAGAGTCATCCGCGGAGGACTCCCTTTTTGCATCCTATTGTGCATTTCCGCTGCCACATTATGCAATTCTTCAATCACTTGCTCCTTGCTTCTTCTTGGTGTACTTTCGCTCACTTTCCATCACCATCCAAACCAAACCATTCAGAGCCTGATTTCGGTAGAGACTCTTCTGATACTTTTATTCGCGAGTCGGATTTTTCCGATGAATCAGAACCTCCCTCCGATTGAATAATCAAGCCCCCCACCTCTCTGTCATCTTCTCTAATCCGAACCTCTTCCATTGCCGCTTCTAGAGCTTCAGATTTCCTTTGCTCTTCGAGTAGCTTTTCATCCATCTTTGTTGCTCCAATTATTTCTCCGCTTCCTCTGAAGAAGATGTCAGTCTCGTTCCAGACTCCTTTACTTAATCCGGAAATTCCAAATTCTAGAATTGTAGAAGATCCGGGGTTCAGTGTATCTAGTCTCCATGCCCATAGGCCACCCGCTTCCTTCCTACCTCCAGTTGGGTTGTATGCCATTGAAGTCTCTGGCCCCTCAGGCCATTTTGCTAGAATCGTATATGCCCTGGCTCTAGCAGTGTAGTTGTGGACTGTAATGGTACACATGGCTAGTCTTTCTTCACTATTCCAAGACAGTTCTTCTTCTAGGAATACCGCGTCCATAATCTTGGTGATTACAGGAGATAAATCAGGCTCTTCCCTATCCAGTAGTTCGGAAGACTTCTTCGATATTTCAGGAAGAATGATGTTTACAAGCTCAAATTTCTCTTTAGCCTTCTTTCTCTGGGAGCTTTTCTTGAGGTGGTTCTTCAATCCCCTACCAACCTCAAGCATGGCCTTACGAATCTCATCAAACACCTCTTCATCATAGGAAACTGCTTCTTTTGCCTCGCTTGTGAATTGAACATTTGTAGAAGCAAGATGTATCAGGACGGCTGCTGGGCCTTTGGGAATTCCACTTCCTCCCGGCTGTTCCAATCCGTAACTCTTCCAGTTGACAGACTCTAAGGCTTTAGTCAGCAGACATCCTCCTTGCTGGTACATTAGCGGAACTCTGTTTGCAAATCTCAAAATCTCTATCGGTCCATCAGATTGTAGATCACCACCGAATACTAACCCGACTTCAATCTGGAAAGGATTTCCCTGAGTGGCCTTTGGCTTTCTGGTTACCGTTGATGCAAACCTAGAGTCAATGGCCTTGGATAGTCCCTTTTTGATAAGTAAGTCCTCAATGGGGGAAAGACAATCTGTGGGTGGGTCCCTAAGAGGAACCGTCTGGAATGCCTTAACCAGCGCCTGTGACTCTTCTGGCCTTATCCTTCTTGGAGTTCGGCCTTCTTCTATCTGCGCGGCCGATAATATCCTCCTTGATGCCGAAGAAGGAACAGAAGAGAAGTTCTTCGTGAGAAATGAGGTCATTTTCCTTTCGTCTGCATCTCTGAGCAATCGTTGCAGAGTTCCAAGATGAACCCCCCTAGGATGTGGCTTAATCTCTTCAACTACCCTAGGGAGCTTATTTGTGGTCCTGAGCCACTTTCCTTGTTCGATGACATCTCCATTCTTGTCTGAAACCACCAATGAAATGGATGCATGAGGATTTACGATAGAAGTCATTCTCAGGTACTGATATACCGATTTCTTTCCCCTCTGGTACTTGGCCTTCATCAGAGTCTCTATTCTTAGCCCCCGCTCGACCTCTTCGGAAGTAAGCACATCTACCCATGAATCCCTCCTTTCACCCGATTTTATTGCCTTGTTCTTCTTCGTATCAATCCCCAAGTCTACGAATACCGCCGAAGAGTCGCTTTTTATCTTGGAGACTACGTGGGTCTTCGATCCCGTAGTCAGTTGACTGTACATGACAACTCCAGTAATCCCTATGCCCTGTTGGCCTCTAGTCTGCCTAATTGCATGGAATCTGGACCCTAGAAGGAATTTTCCAAATACATTCTCAATCGAGTCTCTTGGTATGCCGGGGCCATTGTCCTGAGTAATCATTCGCAACTCGTCGCTTTCGGTTCTTTGAATCTCAACTCTGATATCCGGAAGGATTCTAGCTTCTTCACATGCATCTAGCGAGTTGTCCACTGACTCTTTCACAGCTGTAATGATGGATCTCTGGAGGGTATCAAAACCGAGAAAGTGCTTGTTCTTCTCAAAGAACTCGCTTATCGATACCTGTTTTTGCTTTCTAGAGATTTCCTCTGCTTCACCCATGCGAATCACCCAATCAGGTCCTCCCAATTCCCTAATGGAACGGGGCCTGCCAATGGTAGATCAGCAGCGACAATAGACACCTATTGAATTCTGCTGAAGGATTCGTTACCTATCGCACATTTCCTCAATTCAAGAACACTTCCGGGCTCCAAGCCGTAATCTTCCCTGTGAATGCACTAGTCATCACTGTAAGTGGACTTGCTAGGTACAGAAGCCCCGGCCCCGATCGGCCTTGGAAGTTTCTGTTAATCGCTGAGACTGTCACCTGTTCGGAGCTGTCGCTGACTCCCGGGCCGGCTCCGATGCAAGCCCCGCACCCTGGATCAATCACCTTCACCCCGGCCCTTTCGAAAGAATCAGTCCATCCCATCTTCATCGAGAGATCTTTCACCGACTTGGATCCAAATTGGATGTAGCAGTCAACTCCCTCAGCAACCTTTAGACCTGCTTCTAGGGCAGCCTCGCAAACCATTGCGTAGTAGTAGAAGTCATCATCCTTCCCTGCGGTGCAAGAGCCGGCATAGGCTATGTCAATCCCAATATCTCCAATTTCATCGATATAAGCCCCATTTGTGGGATCTGAAGGCACTCCTTCGTCTGGATCGCCAGGGTGTGCAACCATTGGTCGAATCCTATCAAGATCAATTTCGTGAACCCCTCCATCATATACCGCTCCTTCGTCTGGAAGAACAAACTGTTCACGAATATCCTGTTCCGACAAGTCTTCTCGTCTGTCCAACAACCACTCCACGGTCAAATCATCAGGTTCACAGATACCTGTCTTTGCACTGCACTCTGTGGCCATATTGCATAGAGTAGCCCTCTCATCCATGGATAGGCTCACTAGACCGGGTCCTCCAAACTCCATGCTCCTGTCTAAAGTTTCGGACTTCGCTGCATACTTCCAGAGGATGTGCAGAATCACGTCCTTGGCTGTACATCCCGGATCGAGCTCTCCCACAAGCTCGAAACGAATGCTCTCCGGGACGTTTACGAATGCGAATTGGTTGTGAATTAGATTGGCATACTCTGTGGATCCTACTCCATAGGCAAGGGCGTTTGAGGCA
>CEVZ01059625.1_pt1 | contig 15863 bp, 26 predicted proteins | sample 361371 | NCBI WGS metagenome assembly CEVZ01 (sample SAMEA2620217, study PRJEB7988) | marine metagenome | isolation source: saline water (ENVO:00002010), including
AATGTAACTGAAGTTGAGTTTGATTTTGATGATGATTATGCCAACGGATTTAAACTCACATTTGATGAAGAAATTGAACTTAGAGATTTAGCACTAGGTGTTTGGGAAGCAGATAGTGAAGATGATCTAGTTGAAGAAATCACAGCAGCAAGTGGTTGGTGTGTAAAATCTATTGATTATGAGATTCAATTAAAATGAGTACAAAACAATTAATTCAAGAGTATGTTTCAGATCATTACAATACATTCGGATTCTATCCCTATGATGTTGAAGTTGATGGTATCATATTCTCATACGATAATTACTGGACAATTTTAAATGACTAAAGCATGGGAAAAATCAGAATACACAGAGTATTATGATTTAATGAAAAAAGCAAAGCAATTACAGGAGGGCAAAACTAATGGCAACTAAGTACAAAACAACCCCAAGAGAAAAACAAATTATCAAACTTATGGAAATGGTTATTGACACACTTAAATATTGTGATGACCTATCCGACCCTGCATTTGCAATGTATGATGTCATGAAAGATGCAGTTGAAAAAGAAGTTCGCTATCCTATGGAGTTTTAACTAATGGCATTATGTGATGTTTGTGGCAACTTTGATGATGAACATACTGACGGAGAACCGTCTATTAGAGCATTGCCAGATTATCAACCTAATCTCTATTATTATTGGGACGGAGATTTTGCTATCGAGGATTACGATTGGCGAGGACATTTTCCTAAAGTTGATTGTATGTGTGAAATTTGTTTTGACATTAATAATTCTCAAGGCAATATTAAATGGGAAAATGACAAAAATCCATTAAAGTGTGACAGTATAAACTCTGTCCATTAATTGTTTAAATTTCAAACATTACCGACTATAATGGTAATATAGGACGGAAGAAAGGTTACAGTCCCAACCGAGATAATTTCAAAGGAAAGATGACCACCCCAATCGAGTCCTAATTCATTTAATCGAGGTCTTATGAACAAATCATTTATCGTCACTAATATTGAATACGATAAGTATTTAAAAACAGAAAAACAAATCGAGGATTTGGATTTCAAAGTTGATAATGCTTATGGCATTTGGTATGGGGAAGGCAATAATGATGATGAATTGCATAATGACCTATGGGTAAAGATAGAGAAATATCTAGGTTGCAGATTAAATTCTCTCTCATTTGAGAATAATAAACCACACAGACTTACATCATTTTTATGAAGATTATGACTAAAGCAAAAATCAAAAGAGAAAATCTTATGGATTATATCCAAGAAGATAGAGACTTGTTGATGGGATTACAAGATGATCTTAGCGATATGCTATATGCAACTGGTAAATTTTCTATCACACTTGATGAGGTAGTGCAGAATTTTATGCCATATATCCCTTTATATCTAATTGAAAATGTTGATGAGATCAAAGAGACTTATTCAAATAGAATTACTGATGATGAGCATTTATTCATTTTCGATAGAGATTTAACACCGAATGAAATTACTATCAATGTGGAGTGGTTAGACTAATGAACAGAAATTATTATATCAGACAAATCAGAGACTTGAGTAAAAATTACGATCATGATGCTCAGGTAAAAATACTTGATGAACTTACTGATAAATTCTTTGATGTTGATGGTATCAAAGAATTATATGACATTCTAATGGAAGAAGTTTATGGTGATGGAGGAATTAAAGGATACTAGGACAGTTAAAACTCTGTCCACTTTTTGTTTAAATTTGGCACATTTGCGATTATAATAGTAGTATAAACAAACAGGAGTTTTATTTGAAGTACATCATCTACTCAAGTCCAGTTCAATTTACAACTGACTACAAACACGCTTGCATCATTGCTGATGACTATTTCAATAAGACTGGTCACATTGTTGCAGTAGAGCAAGTTCAGAGACTACATCAATTCCCCAGTCAAAACCCTGATGCATACAAAACACCTTATTTTACGGAGTTCGCAAAGTGATTTTTAAATACCAATTTACAACTGATGAAGATCAAGTAATGTTAGATATGTTACAATACTTTGATGACATAGGTTTACCTAGTCACATAGATGAAAAAGCATACGAGAGTCTTTCAGACAAGTTTTTCAACAATGCAGGTTCTAACTAATGACTAAGAAAGTACTTGACCAAAACAAACTATACAAACTACCAGAATTTAACAATATGGTTATGACTGGTAAAGAGATAGAGGATTTAATTGAATCCGCATACAATGAATTAATGTTATCAAAAAGGAGGATTAAAAAATGAGTTGTTTACAAAATGAATTAATACTTGAATCACTCTATGAGCAAGTAGTAGAAGAGAATCCAAACTTATCTGAATTGGAAGCAATTAGACTAACTGAAGAATTATTCGAGGACTTATGCCAATGAAAATTCCGTCCACTAATTTCCCATTCACTTGGTCTAACTATTATAATAGAGGTATAGCAAACCCAAATTTTATGAACCAAACAGATCGAATAAGTGCGGAAATTCTTGAATTTGCCGACTATGTGTTTTCTTTTTATGGATCAAGTGATGCATTATATCCTATGAGACATGAGAAAACAAATCAGTTAGTGACTAAGTATGAAATTTTATTAGCGATTGATTTGTTGATGAAAGAATACAAAAGAAGAAAAAACGATCAAGTGCCGTTCACATATGGCGGTGGCGATAGTTTAGATCGAGAGAGAGTCAGAGACATTTTAGTAAGTGCCTTTGATTTTGATAAAGAAATGTATGGAGGTTCAATATAATGAACAGAAAAGAATATGAGTTGATTTACGATTCACTCAAGTATTATCATGTACTCATGGACAGAGAACAAAGACAGTTATCTGAACAAATCTTAGAAAACCTATTCCCTAACTCAAATGAAGAAAAATAAACTACCTAAACACCTTGAAGGTACAATGGCAAATCTCAAATTTTGTATCGAACATTGCGGTATGAATGATGAAGAAATTGAAGAAATGCTTAAAGCGATTGACAAGTTAAAACTTGCTAGAGTTCAACATTTTTGTGAAGAGTTCATTTTTATGGTGGAGGGAACAACACCTGACGAAAATATAAAATATCATTGTGATGATTATTTTAATATCGCTGAGTTTAATTCTATGTACTGGGAGCAAAAAAACAACTTCTCATAGTGACGGAAATAATATTGTCACACTAGACGGTTTTATTTCCAGAAAAATATGTAATAATAGATTATAAGCAAATTTCAATCCAACTTTTTTAAATTTCATGGTCACATTAAAAGCAAACTATCAAGAAACACTAAAACCAGAAACTGTAAAAATTATTGATGAATTAGTTGATGATTATCAAAATTATGGATTAGACGAAATTTTAGATTTTGTTGATACCTATGGGGAATCAAATATTAATCACTTTGAAGATTATATTTACTTAGTTAATAATGTTTATGCATACGGTAGAGAGCAAGAAGTTATAGAAGAATATATTGACTGTATTGGCGGTATCAAATATGTCTCATCAATAGATGTTGATTGTTATCTAGGGAATTATGATAGTAAAGAAGATTTTATTGACCAACATGAACTAATTGATGAATCAATCCCGAACTGGTTAGTAATTGATTATGATGCTACATGGGAAGCAAATTTGAGACATGATTATTATTGGTCAGACAATGATGATGTATGGAGGAATCACTAATCTCAATAATATTGTATGAGTCTCACTATCGTACATGATACCTACGATATTAAGACTCATACAAGATATTTGAGAATCAAAATAGACAATAAAGAAATCGTCCATTTTTGCTCGCACTTTGGAAAAAAATGATTTAATATAGGTATATAATCAATCAATCAATTAATTTATTTTTATATGCTTACTGAATATTTCGTAGAAGTTCCAAACACAAACATTAAAGAGTCTGTTTCATCACTTGATGATTCTTGGGGACTTTGCTACGACCTAGCACAATCATACGGTCATGCTCAGGTTGTTTGGTATGCCCTAAACGGAACTAGGGTAGTTGATGGCGAATATACCGATCAGGATTAATTGTAAACTATTGTTTCAATATCCTGATAATATCCACATTTTGCAAAAAAATGTGTCATACTAATACTATAGACATTCATTCATTCTTCATTTTTTTATTATGTACAATATCGAACTAACAAACAGACTAATCAACAGAATCAAAGAAGTTGAGAAATTCAACGATATCGCAGAATTATCCGAGACTTTTCAAGTTTTTTGTGATGAGTTGACTGACTGGGAAGTTAATCATATAGGTGGCGTTGATCTATATTCTGGGCGTAGAGTTACTGACCCCGAAACTGGAAGATCAGACTGGGAACTAAATCAAGAGTTATGCCCAGTTCTATTAGATGAGTTTTTCAGTTCATTCGGATACACTAAAGAAAATCCTAGTCCTTTTTTCTCTTTCGCTTAATCCTTAATCCTTTTATTCTATTCATTCTATTTTTATTATTACTATGAGACAAATTGAAACTAACATGAACATGGCAATTAGATCACTTTTATCAGGTGGTTCTACTAACTGGGCATCATCTAATACTATGGTCAGCAAAAACGAGAATAATGGCAATATCTCAGTATTTCTACATGGTAACCTTATTGCTACCTTAAATAATGACTTCGTAGCAATTTATGATGGCGGTTGGCAGTCTAATACAACTAAATCTAGGTTAAATGCATTACTTAGTGAGTTTAGACCGCATACAAGAGTTTTTCAAAAGAATTACGAGTGGTTTATATCTTATGCAGGTAGAACTTTCGATTTTGTGAGTGGTAGTCTGGTCTAAGACTACCCTTTTCTTATACTTAGTCCTTTATTAATTAACAATCAATGCCCAGAAAATCATCACTAACTATTGACAAACTAAGCAAAGATATCAATTTCTTTAGTGGATATGTTGCCGAATGTGATATATTATTATCAACAAATTACTACGGTAAAGAAGATTTTATATTAAAACTTATTGCCGAAACATATACACAAGATGATCTAATTGTATCTTATAAAGTATTAGATAGTGGGGACTGTTTACTGTTTATAAATGGTTACGGAACTAAACAAATAAGGTCACTAATTAATATTATTGATGAAGATTCTAATGTAATTGATATACAATTAAATAGTATTAATGAGTGTTAATTATATAATAGTAAGTTCAATCGCCCGCCCTAAAAGTTAATGGAATTCCAGGATTTTTCAGTTGGATTAACAATTAAACATAACAATATGGTGGGAATAATACAATTTATAAGTGATACTTACATTACCTTTTGTGTTAGTGAGAAACCAGTAATATGCAATAATAGTAAATACAAAACTACTAAATGTTGTGTCTTAATATTTCCTAATGAGTGGAAAGATTGCGTACTAATTAACACAAATACCGCATAATGTGTAAATCGCAGTTATACAAATAGTTCTCACACTTTTGACACTAAGTAACATTTAAGAGCATTACAGTTAATATAAACAATTAACACACAATTACGCAAATTAATTAAATATCAAAATAAACATATATGTGTGTTTTATAACAATAACTGTATGTTCCTTAAATATAAACAATTAGCAGTAAATGTGAGATCTTATTGTTAACTTAGCGAGTGTATCATAAGAAAAAAATAATGTCAACTCACAGATACACAAAATTACACATAGTCCAGTAAATTGTCAGCATTATGTAACAATTAAGACTCACACAGTTGTTGTTAATTTGTGAGAATTATGTTATAATACTAATAGTTAATTAAGAACTATGATTTAACAGACTAATTAATAACAACTCACAGTAACTTGGCAGTCTTAAGTAATAAGAATGTGATGCAGAATTGCACTCACTATTATACAATTAAGGACAGTGTTTTTTGTTCTTAAATATTTTTTGTGGTTTTATAATGGGGGTTTTAATGCTAAGGAACCTTTCTAAGCTATAAACGACCCAATTCGACCTTTCGTTATCAGTCTGAAAAAAAAATTTCTGATATATAAAAACATTAGGTCAGTCCACATATTAGTGAAAAAATTTTCCAAGATTACATTGCCTGTGAGGGTTGACTCAGTTACTGATGAATACATAATCACGATACCTGAGTCTTTTGTACAACAGTTAGATCTGTACGAGGATCAGGAACTTACACTCGAACTATACGAAGAAGGAATCTACATCTCAGAAGCATGAACAAAACATATCACATCTACTTTGAGGATAAGTGTTTGTTTAAGAACCTAGATCAGCATGAATTTGATGTCATCTGGGGGAGAATCTATAGATCTTACCATACAGATAGTATTACATATGAATGTGTTGGTACAGATTGTGACATTGTTGATAGTGGTGTTTTAGCAGATGCTTCGTACTGAAGGTTATACATGGGGTCCTTACCTGTGGCGAACTACAATACCTTGGGATGTAGTTAGTGTAATACTTAAGAGGGCGAACTCTTATCGTGGTGAGCATACTGCTACACCTATGCTACCTTTTAACTTTGATGACCAATGGCATCTACCTAAAGACACACAGGATTGGTTCTGGGGGATCTTTAAACCCCATCTTAAAAAGTATTTGGCAGGTTATAGTCGGCACAATCAATTACCTGCTCCTACCGATGATGATATAAGTAACTGGGCATTCGACCATATATGGGTTAACTACTACAAAGAACATGATATGACAGCACTCCACAATCATGTAGGAGACTTGTCTATTGTGTTGTACCTACAAATACCTACCTATACGGACAAGGTGCTTGGAACTGCTCCTGCACCTGGTTCTATCACATTCTCATGGGGAGACTCTAAGAAGACATTTGAACCAAAGGAAGGAGAGTTGTTTATATTCCCATCAGGTTTACATCATATGGTAATGCCACATAAGACTAAGGGTGCAGAAAGAGTATCCTTATCAGCAAACCTCTACTACAACGCACCTTTTCATGGATAGTTTACATACATGGGGTCCTCCTATATGGCAAACCTCTCTTGATTATAGTATTATAGATGGTTTATTAGAGCGAGGCGACGCAATTCGTAACCATGAACAGTTCAATGCTGAGATAGACTTAGCAATGAATACACATGATGAATGGAATTACCCACCAGAGGTTGTGCAATGGTTCTCTGAGGCGATTAAGACTAAGGTAGTTGATTATATGCAGATATGGGCAAAGCATCTAGGATGGACATATAACAAGTGGTTATCAGACTGGCAGATTGATAGTCTATGGATCAACTATATGCAGAAGTATGACTGTAACCCATTACATGATCATAAGGGAAATGTAAGTTTTATTGTTTATCTAAACGATGTACCTGACCTTAAGACAGAGAAACAAAGAATGAATATGACTAATAACGGACCTGTGCCAGGTTCTGTTATGTTCTGTCATAATGATCATAGAAAGTTTTTCTTTCCTAACAAAGGTGAGTTCTTTTTATTCCCTTCTAACACTCTCCATATGGTTGTACCTTATAAGAGCGACCTCACTCGGATATCCGTATCAGGAAATATTATCTTCTAATTGTCATCCTCTATATAATATGTTATAATAATGAAGTGTTACAATCATTATGGCTAAAGGATTTACTGTAAAGGCAAAGTCACCTGCCAAGAAAAAGGCGACTGCAGAATGGGATTACGATAAAGCATGGGAACTATTGAGAGGTAAGTCTCTCGTTTTCTGTATGCCAGGTCGTGGATGTTCATATGTGTTTCTAAAGAACTTCGTTCAAATGGCATTTGACTTAGTTCAACATGGAGTTAGCATACAAATATCACAAGATTATAGTAGTATGGTTAACTTTGCTCGTTGCAAGTGCTTAGGAGCAAATGTTCTCAGAGGACCTGATCAGATACCTTGGGATGGTAAGTTAAAGTATGACTATCAGTTATGGATAGACTCTGATATAGTCTTCAAGACAGAACAGTTACTACAGTTAGTCCTAATGGAGAAAGATATAGCAGCAGGTTGGTATATGACAGAAGATGGTCAAACCACTTCAGTTGCTCACTGGTTAGATGAAGACAACTTCCGTAATAATGGAGGAGTCATGAATCATGAGACTGGTGAAACCATGTCTAAGAGAAAGAAACCATTTACAGTCGATTACACTGGTTTTGGTTGGGTTCTTATTAAGAAGGGTGTATGGGAACATGAAGATATGAAATATCCTTGGTTTGCACCTAAAATGCAAGTCTTTGAGTCAGGTGATGTACAAGATATGTGTGGAGAAGATGTATCATTCTGTTTAGATGCATTAGAAGCAGGGTTTGAGATATGGTGTGATCCTAGAATTAGAGTTGGACATGAGAAAACAAGGATTATATAATGATAGATAGAAAGATTAATAAGAAAACTAGGCAGGGTAACGGTCAGAATACAAAATATTCTGCGTCGTCCCGAAACGCTGCTCGAAAAAAATACCGTGGGCAGGGCAAAAAATAGCGAGCGTTCCTCGATGATTACTGTAAAGTTCACTATTAAACAGGATGGTACTATAACCGACGAGATAGTTGGTGTAGAAACCATCCCTATGAAGGATTGCCTTAAGAAAATACGGAATCATATAGATGAGAGACTAGCAAGAGATGACTCTTTATATGAAGAAATACTAAAAGATGCCGAATGGGACGAGAAAAGAATGGATGTCATAGGTCAAAATGGCAATGATGGACTACATTATGAGGATGAATACTACGGAATAGAGCATACTTCTGAGTGTAGTTAAAAAAAATTAAAAAATAGGGTATAAATAACTCACGAACCCTGTGCCAATTTTGATGGCAGTCAAAAGATCCCACTCTTATAAAGATATTACACTCGATTTTGTACCAAATCCTGTAACAGGAGACTTAGGAGTACTTAAAAACGAGAGAGCAATCATGCGTTCTGTGAGAAATCTTGTTCAAACTAGGATAAAAGAAAGATTTTACAGTGATGTTGGGTCAGAAGTATCAGATCTTCTCTTTGGTTTTTGTGATATTGCAACTGGAGGAGTCATAGCAGACGAAGTTAGGACACTTATAGCAACATTTGAACCAAGAGTAGCAAATGTTTCTGTAACAGCAAAACCTAATCCTGACTTAAATGAGTATGAGATGGAAATTAAGTACCAAATTATAGGACAACCAAGAGGTATACAGGGATTTGCGTTCATTTTAGAGGCAACTAGGTAACAAAATGCCAGTAAGTAAGTTTACAAATCTAGATTTTGATCAAATTAAGGATCAGATTCGTCAATATTTGAGATCAAACAGTAATTTTACTGATTTTGACTTTGAAGGATCGAACATGTCGATCTTAATTGACATTTTGGCATACAATACTTACATTTCAGCATTCAATAGTAACATGGTAGTCAATGAATCCTTCTTGGATTCAGCTACTTTGAGAGAAAATGTTGTTTCTTTGGCAAGAAATATAGGATATGTACCAAGATCTCGTAAATCTGCTCAAGCAGTCATCAATTTTGACTTTAAATTTAACGGAAATAGTAATACAGTAAAATTAAACAAAGGATTAGTCTGTGTTGGAGCATCAAATAACACTTCTTTTACATTTTCTATCCCAGAAGATGTAATTGCAGCATCTCCTGTTGATGAAGGAAGCAATATTTTAGTAAATCCACCAAGAACTGCTAAATTTGAGAACCTCATAGTCTATCAAGGGACTCTTTTAAAGAAAAATTTTGTAGTAAACGGTAGTTTAGACCAAAGATTTATATTAGAGAACTCATTTATTGATACAGAGTCCATTAGAGTGTTTGTGAGGAAGGGTGGAGCTACTGCAGGACTAGAATATTCAAGAATTGACAATATTACAGCACTAGATTCAACATCTAACATCTATTTGATACAAGAAATCAAGGATGAGAAGTATGAATTGCTATTTGGTGATGGATTTTTTGGTACAAAACTAGGAGATGGTGATATTATCGAAATAAGTTACATTATTACTGATGGAAAAGCAGGAAATGATGGTAAATTCTTCTCATATAGTGCAGATGCGGTAGATGATGCGGGTAATCCACTCGCTGCAAGTGCAACACCAGTTATAAACACCGTACAAAACGCAAAAGGTGGTGGTGATATAGAAGATATAGACTCTATTAAGTATATTGCACCTAGAGTATACTCATCACAGTACCGAGCAGTCACTACAAAGGATTACGAGGCAATAATACAGAGTGTTTTCCCTGATGCAGAGTCTGTTTCAGTGGTTGGCGGTGAAGAATTAGATCCACCTGAGTTTGGAACTGTTGTACTAAGCATAAAACCAAGAAATGCAACATTTTTATCCGATTTTACCAAAACAAGAATTCTAGATCAGTTAAAGAGTTACGCAATAGCAGGAATTAACCAAAGAATAGTCGATCTTAAGATCCTATACATTGAACTTGATAGTGCAGTCTATTATAACACAAATGTTTACGATGAAACTGATACTTTGAAGGCACAAGTAACTCAATCGTTGACAAATTACGGAAGATCTACTAATTTGAACAGATTTGGAGGAAGATTTAAGTATTCTGACTCTGTAGCAGTCATTGACGATACAAATAAGGCGATTACATCAAATATTACTAAAGTTGTAATGCGTAGAGACTTAAAACCTGTATTTAATTCGTTTGCTCAGTATGAATTATGCTTTGGTAATGAATTTCATGTAAACAAAGATGGTAGAAACATCAAAAGTACAGGATTTACAATTTCTGGTCGATCTGACCTTCTATACTTTACGGATATTCCAAATCCAGACCTAAAAACAGGTCAATTAGCAGTTATTCAATTAGCAGAGGTTGAATCAGACTCATCTGCTGTTGTTCTTCCATCTGCAGGAACGGTAGATTATGTAAAAGGTGAAATCATCATCAATACATTGAATATTACTAGCACAACTCGTGGAAGTGGTCTAATTGAGATTCAAGCATTCCCAGAATCTAATGATATTATAGGATTAAAGGATTTATACCTCCAATTAGACATGGCAAACACCAAGATAAATATGGTCAGAGACACGATATCTTCTGGACAACAAATATCTGGAATTGGATATAGAACAACCTCTAGTTACTCAAATGGTACTATAATTAGGTCATAAAAAGAATGATAGAAACTTACAGTCCACTATCTTCAAGGGTTAAGACCTATCAAGTTGTCGGAGATCAAACTCCAGAGTTTGCAAAGGCAGAAAACCCACTATTAGAAGAATTTCTAAAGCAATATTACATATCACAGGAACATCAAGGTGGTTCTCTTGATATTGGGGAGAATATTGACAAATATATTAAAATTGATAACTTAACAAAAGAAGTTGTAGCAGGAGTAGCTACTGTTGCATCTGGTATTGACTCTACAACCGATACTATAACAGTTTCCCCTAATACCAAAGGATTTCCACAGGAATATGGTCTTCTAAAAATTGACGATGAGATAATAACATATACAGGAGTAACTACCAATACATTTACAGGATGTACAAGAGGGTTTAGTGGTATTACAACATACCGCACTGTTAATGACCCATACAATCTAACATATACATCAACTACACCTGCTGAACACGATTCTGGTGCAAATATACAAAATTTAAGTGCATTATTTCTACAAGAGTTCTATACTAAGTTAAAAGCACAATATACACCTGGTTTAGAGGGTGTTACACTAAGTCCTACACTTGATGTTAATAATTTTATTAAGGAAGCAAGAAGTTTATATGAATCTAAGGGTACTGATGAGTCATTTAAGATTTTATTCAAAGCATTGTTTGGTTTAGAACCAAAAATTAACGATCTTGAACAATATCTGATAAAACCATCATATGCCAACTATTTGAGAAGACAATCCTTTGCTGTTAGGGTAATATCGGGTGATCCTCTCAATTTAATCGGTCAAACTCTATACCAAGACAATGAAGTAGGTAATGATTTAGTAAATGCTGCATCAGGACCTATTTCAGATGTTGTACAGATAAGAGATGACTATTATCGCATATCTGTCTTTATTGGTTTTGATGATAGAGACTTAATTGAAGGTAATTTTGTAATACCAGGCAAAACACAGGCAATTGGCACTATTGGAATAGGTGCAACTGTAATTACTGTTGATTCTACCATAGGATTTGGAAAAACAGGCACTTTCCAAGTAGGAGTAGCTGATGACTCGTTCTATCAGACATTAGACTATACAGAAAAGACTGTAAACCAGTTTATTGGTGTTACAACTGCATTAAAAGAGATTCCATCAGCAACTGAGTTATATGCACCTACTTTAGTCTATGGATTTGAAAATAATGACTTAAGTAAGAGAGTCAACATGAGATTGACTGGTGTAATTAGTGGTTTTGAGTCTTTACAGAACTTATATGGACTAACTGAGCAATCTCGCATTCAAGTTAAGAATTTAGGAAGATATGTCAAGAATCCACCAACAGATCAGACATATTCACAAGTATTTTTCAATTCTTGGATTTATAACACTAGTGCAAGGTATGAGATAGAGCAATTCTTTGGAACTACCTTTACTTTAAAGGGAAGAATTGATAAAGCAAGTTTAAAGAAGAATGATACCGTAGAAATCGTTATCAGAAACACCCAGACGGTCGTTCAGACGGGTTTAAATGTAAACTTCGTAAATACTGCACTAAATCAGGTAACGCTCTCAGGAACCTTTACAGCAGGGTCTGGTATTGACTATGATATAAGAAGAGTTCAAGAAAAAGCAAGTAGTTCAACGGTTGAGGTCATTGGTGGACAAAATCAGATACTTGCTGATGTAACTAACACTTATATTCTTGATGCTAAGTATTCTCCTACTGATTTAAAGGAAGGTTATGTAGCATCTAACTCTATTCCTTCATATGACATCATAACTGAGAAAATAACTGCAACATTAACAGATCCTAAGATAGGAAATGCTGATTTTGAAGGATACGATGTTTTAACCAATAGATACACAATTTTATCATTTTCTAGCAGTGTACCCTTTAAAACTGGGGAAGAAATTTCATATGTGCCACGAGGTAACACTGTACCGATTGGTGGACTAACTAGAGCATCATTTTTTGTAGAAGTATTAGCACAAAACAATAAAATCAAGTTATATCAGTCAAGATCGTTTATTCCGTCTGGAATATCGGTTGGATTTGTCCCTACAGAGCTTCCTACAGGAATTCATGACTTTGTTCGTGTAGAACAAGCAAGAAAGTCTATTTTTCCTTCTGGAACACTTAAAAGGTTTATTTTAGACCAAAATCTAACTGATGGTACAAAACCAAAGACAACATCTGAACCAACACAGACTGGAACAACAGGAATGTTGATTAATGGTGTTGAAATCACAAATTACAAATCTGACAAGAATATATTCTTTGGACCTGTAAGATCTTTCGATATAGTCAATGCAGGTGACGGATATGATGTTTCATTCCCACCTTCAGTCGGTTTTGAGACTAGTACGACTGGTATCAACACTGCTTATGGTAGAGTATCAGTTGCAGGTACTGTTACTGGTATTTTAGTAGATCCTGTTGAATATGAGATTAAAAATGTAGTATCTGTAGATATTCATGGTGGAAATGGATCTGGAGCAAGAGCAGAAGCAATAACAGAACTAGCATACAGATCACTTACTTTTAATGCTAAAAAGTTTGCAATAGGTGGTGATATTGATGTTTCATCTGATAGATTCATTTTAGATAAAGAACATTTCTATAAAACAGGTGATAGAGTAATATACAATGCAAATAACAACAATCCAATAGCACTCTCTACTAGCACTGCTATTGGTGTTGATACTGGTCTTGTACAAGGTCAATCTTACTATGTTGGTGTTGCAGCAACAAATATATTCCAAATTTACAGAAATAAGACAGATGCGGTATCAGGTGTCAATACAATAAGTTTTGGTTCTACTGCAGGTGATTCTAACATTGGTATTCATCAATTTGACGATTATGAGACTAAAAGAAGAATATCTAGAATTGCTATAATTGATAGTGGATCAGGTTACACAAATAGAAAAATATCAGTAGATCCTGCAGGAAGTATTGGTGGAATCAGCACTGTTAGAGATTTTATAGAATTTCCTAATCATGGATTTAAAGATGGCGAAGTTGTTCATTACAGCACAGACGGAGTTGGAATTACTGGTTTATCAACAACTGCACAATATCAAGTATTAACAATTGACGACCATAGTTTTAGATTATGTAATTCTGGTTTAGCAACTACAAGACTACCCGATCAAACAAATTATCTTAATAAGTTATATACTAGATTTGACTCTACTGGTACTGGATATCAAAACTTCTTTTATCCTGCGGTAACTGTTGATGTTAATGTTGTTACCAGTGATGATGCTAATAGAACTATAGAAGCATTCCCTATTGTTCGTGGTAAAGTTGTTGACACTATCCTTTATGATGAGGGTCGTGATTATGGATCTGATATAATAAACTTTGAGAAAACACCTATTGTAACTACAAATTATGGTGAGTTAGGTCAAATTGGATTAACCATTGTTAATGGTAGAATAACAGATGCTTTCGTCCAAGCAGCAGGTCAAAACTATGACGGTCCTCCTGATCTAGAAGTTATTGGAGTAGGAACTGCAAATGGTGCTAGACTTCGTGCTATAATGAATGGTGGATCAATTGATAAAGTTAAAGTTCTAGCAGCAGGTGTTGGATATGCATTATCAACAACATCAGTCACAGTTCTCCCACCAGGCAATGCTGCGACATTTGCTAGTAACATTAGAAAGTTAACAGGTAATAAATTTAAGACAAGTAAGACAGTTAATGGAGACTATCTGGGTGCTGTCGAGGGTGGATTGGCAATAGAAAGTGTTGGATATGGTGAGACAGTTAGAACTGTATTTGGTGATGATGGTGCAGGACATTCTCCAATCATAGGATGGGCATACGACGGAAACCCAATTTACGGTCCTTATGGATTTTCAGATAGAGATAATAATCAATCTGGTTCTAGAAGAATGCTCACTTCTTATAAGTTAGATGCATCTAGAGTTAAGAATAGACCTAGCACAACTGTATTTGAGGCAGGATACTTTACAGAAGATTATTACTATGATGCTAGTGGTGATTTAGATGAACACAATGGTAGATTCTGCAAGACACCTGAGTTTACTCAAGGAATATATGCATACTTTGCAACTGTAGATAACTTAGTCCAACCTGAGTTTCCATACTACATTGGTCAAACTTACAGAGGATTCCCAATAGCAGAGAACATACAAGTAGGTAGTAAGATAAAACAAAGTAACTTTGATTTTGAAAACTCAGAATTAGTTAGAAATACAAATCCATACAATATGTTTGGTAGTGGTGTATCATATGATTATGTGGTTCAACCATACAAATCAATCAATAATGTTGCCTTCCCTGACAGAATATTATCTGGATCAATAGACAATATCAAAATTGTCCAACCAGGCGTAGGATATACCGTAGGTACACCGTTAACATTTGATAACGCAGATACTGGAGGTACAAATGCGTATGCTATTGTTAATCAAATTAACGGTCAACCTGTAAGTAAAATTAGTACAATCTTTAATAAGTTTGAGGATATAATATTTTCATGGGGTGGAGGAGATAGAGTTATTGCTCATAGAAAACCATTCCATCAGTTAAAGCAAAGTGACTTTGTGCAGGTTTCTGGATTGTCCACTAGTATTATTGGATTAACTGCATCTCATCAAATTAGTATAGTAGATTATTCAACAACTTTACTTGATGATGGATTTGTTGGTATCTTTACTGATATTAGAGTACAATCTATTGCTCCTACGGTTTCTGTTGGTGCTACTATCGGATTCTC
>CEVZ01060303.1_pt1 | contig 15845 bp, 16 predicted proteins | sample 361371 | NCBI WGS metagenome assembly CEVZ01 (sample SAMEA2620217, study PRJEB7988) | marine metagenome | isolation source: saline water (ENVO:00002010), including
TTATTCATCCTTTACTTTCAAAAAAAAAGCAAGAATTTATTCAACTAGAATCAAAAGAAAAAATTCTTTTCTTTGATATCCCCCTACTTTTTGAGAAAAAACTTTTTAAAGAATTTCATTTTATAATTTATTTATACATTGATAAAAAAACTCAATTTAAAAGAGTTCTTAAAAGAAAAGGAATGACAAAAGATAAATTTGAGGAGATTTACAAATTTCAAGATCATGATTTAAAAAGAAACTCCAAGTTCATTTCATTAAGGTTAGATACTTCAAAAAGTAAAAAAGAGGTTAAGAAAAACTTAATTTCATTTATTATTTCTTTAGGATGAAACGAAAAACTATCTTAATATTTTTATAAGAAAATGCAGAAAGTAAGATTTACTTGATTTTTCATTTTTAAAAAACGAGACTAAACAAAGATGCAATTTTTTTATTGCTTGAGTTAACTCTTTTTCTTCCCAGATTTCAGTTTGTTTAAGAAATTCTTTCTCAAGTTTAAAAAAAATTGGAGGTTTAAGTGTTTTTAAAGCATGAAATGGTGAATGACCGTCAGAAATTTTTTTTTTCACAATTAAAATTTTCTCAAGATGAATAGATAAAATATTTATAAATTTTATTTCGTCTTTTAGAGAATTAGAAATTTTTGAGAATTCATTCCAAAAAACTTTTTTCTTTCTTGAAGCTAATGAATAAATTACTTTATTGATATCATCAGATTGATTTTCGGAGATTATACTTAAAGAGTCTTTTATGCTTTTATTGGTTATCTTCGTGTGTATTATAATTTTTTTAAGATCATTAATTAAATCAAGACGTTCACTACTTAAAAAAGAGGCTAATTCATCAATTTCATTATCACTTATTTGCAAATTCTCCCTTTTGAATAATTTACAAATTACTTCCTTTTTTTCTTCATAAGTATCTTCATAACAAGGGACGCATACATTATCTTGAGAGTCTTCAAAAACCTTCCTAAACTTTATATTTTTTTGAATAGGTCCTGATTTGAAAATAATTTTCTTTAAATTCAGGTCTTTTTTGTCAACAAACTTAAGGATTTCATTGGAAGATTTAAGGTCACTTAAAGAAAAAATTAAACAATTATTGTTTCCAAAAATGTCATCTTGATTATTTTTTTTTATTATTTCAGAAAAACTTAAACTTGAAAAATCCTCGCTATAAAAATTTATAATATTAAGGTTTGATTGAGAAGTTTTTAAAAATTCAATACAACTCTCAATTTTTCCAGTATTAGCACCATAAAATAAAAAGAAGGTATTGTTCAAGCTGGCAACTTTTTTTTCAAATAAATTATATTTTATAATCATGGCATTATCGATCTATTGAATTTCGATGCTAAAATAATATTACTTAAACTTTCAGATATAGAGATTAATAAATTTTCTGATGCACTTTCCTCTGAAATAATATTTGCATAAGGATTTAACCCCACAAAAAAGGTACTTTTGTTGTTTAATTTTCCAGACGTTAGCAAACCTTTTTTATCATAGAATGCATATTTCACTTGGTAAGAAATTATTCTTCCAGAAGAATAAAGGTCTTTATTGGTTCCGAGGTTTGATACCGAACGATGTAAAGATACAACCAGTTTAAGATTCGAGGGTTTGGACTTCTTTATATTGATTTTTTCGTTTAAGAAAATTTTCATTAAGTTTGGAATTTTTTTGTCATAATCCTTGGATTTTACAAAAATATTAATTTTGTTAGCGACTAGTGTTTGATTTTTTTTATAGACAGGTTTGTAGGAACAGCCTGATGTAAAAAAAAGAAATAAATAAATAAAAATTAAAGCGTTTTTTGTCATACTACAAAATTAATAATTTTATCTTTTATAAATATAACTTTTTTTGCATCTAAATAATACGAGGGAGGAATTTTATTATCCTTCTTAATTATTTCAATTACTAAACTTTCCGAAAGATTAGAAGGAACTTGGATGACCAACTTTTTTTTTCCATTTACTTGTATAACGAGGTTAATTTGTTCGGACTTAACAATAAGTTTGTCAAATTTTGGCCATTCCACATTTATTAAAAAGTTCTTCAATCCGGCCTTTTGAGCGAGTTCTTCACAAAAGTGAGGAGTAATAATTGATAAAAGACGAATAAATATTGACCAATAATAATTTTTAAGCTCAATACTCATCTTATTTTTTAGACCATGGTTTGCCATTTCTCTGAGCTTTGCTACTGACGTATTAAATCTATAATTTATTATATCTTCAGAAAACTCCTTTATTGTTTTTTGAGACAAGTCATAACTATCTTTTTCTGAGTTTTTAATTTTTTCTAATGTTTTCGAATTTAATTTTATTGTGAAGAAGAAGTTTCCGTAAAGATAAATAAAAATTTTTTTTAAAAATTTAAAAGTTGCTTTTATTCCTTCCATTGACCATTCTAAATCTTTTTCTGGCGGTGAATCAGAAATCATAAAAAGCCTAGCTGTATCTGCTCCATATATTGATATTATACTATCTGGATCAACAACATTTTTTTTTGATTTACTCATTTTTTCAGAGCGCCCTTTTTTTAGCAGAGATAACTCTCCATTCTTCATGTAATAAAATTGATCATTCCTTTTTAATACTTTAGACGGTTCGACCCATTTCTTTTCATTGTCAATAAATGTTTCATGACACACCATCCCTTGTGTTACTAATTTTTTAAATGGTTCTTTTGGTATGTTGTAACCACATTTTTTAAGTGCTCTGGAAAAGAATCTTGAATAAAGAAGATGAAGAATGGCATGTTCTATTCCACCAATATAATGATCAACAGGCATCCAATAATTAGTTTCTTTTTCGTCAAATGCATTAAGTTTATTTTTTGGTGAACAAAATCTTAGATAGTACCAAGAAGAATCAAAAAATGTATCTAGTGTATCTGTTTCTCTGAGGGCTTGTTTTCCTGTTTTTCGACAGGTAGTGAATTTCCAGGAGGGATGATTTATTAATGGATTACCAGTTTTTTTGAAGTCAACATCTGATGGAAGTTTAACGGGAAGCTCACCCTCTGTTAAAGGAAGAATTTTCCCATCTTCTCTATAAATCATTGGGATAGGACAACCCCAATATCTTTGTCGAGATATTCCCCAATCTTTAAGTTTGAAATCAATTTTTTTACCCCCAATTTTTTTTTCTACAATAACTTTAATTACTTCAGTTCTTGCTTTTTCAATATTTAGCCCGTCCAAAAAAAGAGAATTTATTACTCGACAATCTTTTTCAATTTCGCAATATGGTAGCTTCATAGAATCATTAACTTTTTCAATAACTTTAATTATTTCTAAACCATTATCTTTTGCAAAGTCAAAATCTCTTTTATCGTGTGCCGGGCAACCAAAAATAGCTCCAGAACCATAATCCATTAGTACATAATTTGAAAAGAATATTGGAACTTTTTTTTGGGTAAAAGGATGTATAGCAAATAGATTTGTATTAAATGAGATTTTAAGATTATTCTCTTCTCTTAAAGACTGACTCTTTAAACATTCTTTTTTGAAGCTTAAAAATTTTTTATCTTTTTTAAAAAAACTACTTAATTCATGCTCTACGGACAGAGCGATAAAGCTTGCTCCAAAAATAGTTTCTGGTCTAGTTGTGTAGATAGTTATCAATTTTTCAAGACCATCTACCTTGAAAATAATTTCAGCTCCCTCAGATATTCCTATCCAATTTTTTTGCATTGTTTTAACTTTGTCAGGCCAATCAGAAAGCTTGTTTAAATCTTCTATCAGTTCTTTAGAGAAATTTGTAATTTTCAAAAACCATTGTGATAATTTTCTTTTTTCTACAACTGCACCAGAACGCCAACCTTTTCCGTCAATTACTTGCTCATTAGCTAAAACTGTCTCATCAACTGGATCCCAATTTACATAACTATCTTTCTTATAAATAAGACCAGCTTTATATAGGTCTATAAAAATTTTTTGTTGATGTTTATAATATTCCTCATTACAGGTTGATATTTCTCTATCCCAGTCTATGGAAAGACCAATAGATTTTAACTGATCACGCATATTTTCAATATTTTGTTCTGTCCACACTTTTGGGTTAAGATTATTTTCCATAGCAGCATTTTCAGCTGGCATACCAAAGCTATCCCATCCCATGGGGTGAAGAACATTGAAGTTATTATTTTTATGGTATCTAGAAATTACATCTCCAATTGTATAATTACGCAAATGACCCATATGAATTTTTCCTGATGGATATGGAAACATTTCTAAAACATAAAACTTTTTTGTTTTGTTTTGATTCGTTGAAAAAATTTTATTGGACAACCATAAGTTTTGCCATTTTTTTTCAATTAATTTTGGGTTAGTGTAATCCATTTTATTTTCTGAAATAACTGATGGCCCCAAACCCATTTAAATTTTTATTTTGAACTCTAGCTAAATTTTTTTTTGACATTCCACCGAGAGCATAATTTAAATTTTTTTTTAAAAATACACAAAGTTTAATAAAATTTTTTACTCCCAATTCTTTCCTTTCAGGGTGAGAATTTGTCCTAAAAACATTTGATATAAAAATTAAATCAGTATTATTTGAAAATTTTACAGCTTCAATAAAACTGTGAACTTTAATAGCCAAAAAAAATTTAGTCTTTAAGAGATTTAAACTTACCATATTACAAAGAAATTTATTATTTTTATCCATTAATATACCCTGTGCTTTATATTTACTAGCCCAAAAAAAAGTGCTTTGAATAAAAAAAATTATTTTTTTTTTCCTACATAAAAAGGTAAGGGGTCCTATGGCTTTGACAAAATCTGAATTTTTAAAAGGTTTCTCAAAAAAAAAAACAACACCAGTTTTTTTTGATAATTTTTCAATAATTCTTTCATTAGAGTTTTTAAAAGGATTGCAAAAGAACCATTGATTTGGGATATTATTTGCTAATATTTCTTTCATGAGCGAAGTAGTTAAAAATTATAAGAAAATTATAGATGAAATTTCAAGATATAATAAGAAATTTTCTTCAACCAGTAAAAACCCCAAGTTAATAGCTGTTTCAAAAACATTTTCAGAGACAACAATTCAAGAGGTTATAAACCAAGGGCAGTTAATCTTTGGTGAAAACAGAGTGCAGGAAGCAGTTCAAAAATGGACAAATTTAAAAAAAAAAAATAAAAAGATCGAACTTCATCTCATAGGACCTCTGCAATCCAATAAAGTTAGAGAGGCTTTAAATATTTTTGATGTAATTCAAACAATTGATAGAGAAAAAGTTGTTAAGAAGATTAAAGAATCTTTAGAAGAAACAAGTAAAAAACAGTTTTTTGTTCAGGTTAATATTGGAGGTGAATCACAAAAAAGTGGTGTGTTGATTTCTGAACTTAATGACTTTCTTGATTGGTGTTGTAATGATATTAACTTAAAGGTTGATGGACTAATGTGCATACCGCCACTTGAGAAAGAGCCGTCTTATTATTTTAATTTACTACGAAATTTATGTGATAAGCATAAGCTTTTTCACGCTAGTATGGGTATGTCCGGAGATTTTACAAAAGCTATTCAATTTGGGGCAACGTATTTAAGAGTTGGATCACGGATTTTCGGAAGACGAAGTTAGTAAATTACTAATTTTGATAGGGGTGTAATATGTTTAATTAATTCAATAAGATTTTTTTTTTTTAAAGCAATACAACCCTCTGTATAATTCTTCTCTTGACTACAACAATGAATGAAGATGGCACTTCCTTTATGTTTTGTTGAAGGATTAAGGTTAAAATCTAAAACTATTACAATATCATACAGATCATCATCCCTAAAAAGCTCCTCGTATTTATACTTACTTGGCTTTCTAATTAAAGAATTATAATCAGGATGCTTTGAGTCAACACACCAAGCGCAATTTTTTTTTATTCTGAAGGTAGGTAAAGATGATCTTAAATTACTAACTTTATCTTCTCTGTAAAAAATCTTTTCCATTTTATACCAACCTTTAGGAGTAATTAAGTCCCCTTCTCTTTTTTTTTTACCGATACCATTTTTTCCTACATAACAAAGAATTTTTTTTTTATCATAAGTAACATGTGCTATGCTTTTATTATTGGTTCTGTGAATAAAAAAATTCATTTTAGATTATGTTAACTAAAAAAAACATTTTAGCTATATTCAAAAAGAATTATTTTCTAGAGCATTTACTTAGTCTTTTTGAAGACGAAGGAATAAAAATAGAAAAAATCAGAAGTTTAAAAAATCTTAATTACCAAATTCATAATAAAATATTACTTGTTGATATTGATTCTGTAAAAACATTAAAAGAAGTTGAAATGAAATTAAATAAGAACACAAGGAACTGCATAATTTTTGGGTTTTGTAGTAATGAAAATCTTAAAAAAGATAATGATACTATTAGAATAATCAACACGCCCATACTCTTTAATGATCTTTTAAATCAAATAAAAAAAATTTCTTTTAAAGATCAAAAATTAAACATCGAACCAAAGATAGGAAAATTCTTTATCAATTTTAAAACTTATGAATTAATTAACAATTCGGAAAAAAAGTTTTATAAATTAACGGAGCTAGAAACCAAATTTCTTAAATTCCTTTACGAAAATAAAGGTGGCTCAAAAATTGAGTTATTAACAAATGTATGGGGCCATAATAAGATTCTTGATACCCATACACTTGAATCATTAATTTACAGAATAAGAAAAAAAATTGAAAAAAATACTAATGAGCCTAAATTTTTAATTTTTAAAAATGGTAGGTATTATTTGGATGCAGACTAGAAGTTTCTAAGTGGTTTCGGCCTTGGGTCTACATTATCAATTGTGAAACTAGAAATGTTTAAATTTTCATTAAGCACCAAATTATCTAGGAGCACTTCAGTTTTCTTATAATCTCCCTCAAAAATTGTCCATTTTTTCATTTGAAATGGCTGAGCTTCAAAAATAATTTCAATAAAGTTATCATTTATTTTTTTATCCCGAAATTTTACCACAACTTGATTCTCTAATTCATATAATTCCATTATTTTAACATTCTCAGTTTTAAAGTTTTTATACAAAAATAAATTCACTGGAATATCGTTGAGATTATAGAAAGTAATAGACTTTAATTCTTTATTTATAGAAGCCAACTTTTTACCATCGCTTATAAGTAGTAATGGTATTTCCCTATATTCAATTCTTACTTTTCCTGGACGCAATATAAGAATTTTTCCAGATAGAACTTCACCATTATTATTTATCTGAATAAATTTGGAATTCAAGGAATTAAAATCTTGTAAATATTTTAAGATCGTTTCTTTATTTGTATTGCCAAAAGAACTTTTATATATAAAAATTATAATTATAAAAAATATGGTGGTAAATTTTAACATTGCTCTATTATACATAATCATGGGAAAAATTTTAAGAAAACCAAAAATTTTGCTTTTTTTATTGATTATTTTATCTAATAGTTGCCAATTAACTACTTCTGGTGGAGAAAATAAAAGTTTAATTAATGAAGATGTCTCAGAGTCTCAAAATAACGAGAAAAAAATTGTAGAAAAAATAGAGGATAAAAGTAATGAAGATATAGTTAAGAAAACTCAAAAAAAAAATAAAGAGGACAAAAGAATTTTAGATTTTTTCAATGATTTATTTGACCCCGAAAATGAAGAGAAACCCATTGTTACTAAAAAAAAACAGCAAGAAAAAGAAAAGAAGCTAAAGACAGCAACTTTTAAAGAGAACCAGAGTAATGTAAAAAAAACAGCCAATTCGGATTTACAACGCAATGATATTAATGTTGAAGAAGATAATAAGGAAAAAAGAATTTTAGATTTTTTTTCAAAGCTTTTTAAACCAAATGAACAAGATGAAGAAAAAATAAAATCTGAATTAAATTCTGAAAAGCCTATAAAACTTAAAAAACCAAGTACTAAACCCAGTGAAAAAAAAGAAAACTTTGTTGAGAAAGCAATTCCCTTTGAAATCAAAGAAATACCCAATGAATCCAACATCTCCACGGAAGAAACAGACTCATTTAAATCTTCTAAAAATAACCCAGATGAACTAGGAAATACCTTGGCAAGTAAAAAAGATTTGAATCAAGAGAACACTTCAAAAATTACAGTTAAAGTTGAGCCAAAAAAGGAAGAATTAGCTGTGTTAAATATAAAACCGAAAGAACTAAAGAAAGAATTAAGAAGAGATCCAGTCAATAATTATGTTGGTTTATTATTACCGTTGACTGGAGAAAAACGCTCAGCAGGTAAACTCGTTCTAGATACATTTAGATATAGTTTAGCAACCAACCCCAAAAATATAATATTTAAAATTTATGATACTAAAGGTACGGCAGGGGGAGCAATCGAGGCTGCAAAAAAAGGTAAAAATGATGATGTTAGAATTTTTATTGGACCTGTATTTTCTTATGAAACAGCAGCAATTAAGACATCATTTCAATATGATAAGAATATCAAATTTTTTAGTCTTTCACCTGATTTAAGTAATATTTCAAATAATATAATTGTTTCGGGTCAAAATCCCAAGGATCAAATTTCCTGTATTGTAAATGACCTGAGCAAGAAAGATATTAGAAAAATTCTTTTGATTCATCATGATGACCGTTATGGGGAGGTGATTAAAGAGAGCTTGAAAGAAAGCCTAGATAAGATTAGTTCATTTCAAAATATAGATTTATCATATTTTACTGTTTTTCCTGGGCAAAATATCAATAAGGATATTATGGAAATAAGTAACTTTGAAGAGAGAAAACAAGCATTAAAAAACAAGAGAAAACTTTTGGAGAAAGATAAGACTATTGATGTATCTGAAAAAAAGTTTCAATTGAAAAAACTAGAAAGGCAGTTAACACTTGGAGTTCCTTTTGATTCAATAATAATTGCATCCGAAGGAGACAGGCTAACAGAAATATTATCACATCTTGCTTTTTACGATATGAACTCATCTAATACACTAATCTACGGAACTAGTTTGTGGGAGGATACAATCAAAAATGATAAAGTTTTTGATAATACATTTTTCGTAAGTAATTTAAAATCGAAAGGAACTGAATTTATAAAGAATTATAGTAATGTTTTCCAAAAAAACCCCACTACTGTTAGTTTTCATTTGTTTGATTTAATTGACTTAGTCGATGAATTTAAATTTTATGAAAATTATCCCGATGACAAGATACATGTAGGAGAGTTCTCTAATACGAAACTTAACTCTGGTTCATTAAAAAGGGAGACCTTTATTAAGAAAAACATTGGGAAGAACCAGACTAAAAATATTTTTAGTTGCCGATTAAATGCGATTTAGCCATTTTTTTAAATGCCTTAAATCTATGGTCAGCCAATATTTTTTTCTTATGATTCATTTCTGCAAAAGTTTGCTTTGCATTTTTTGGTATAAAAAATGGGTCATACCCAAACCCATTCGCCCCCCTCGGAGGCCAAGTTATTCTACCCTCTATATTTCCACTAAATGTAAAAACTTCACCTGTTTTTAATTTTAAAGCAAGAGCACAATGAAATGTTGCCGCAAAACATTTTTGGTCTGTTTCAGCAACATTTTTATATAAAGCTTTCATTGCGTTAGCCCACCCCCCTAATTTTTTTGCAAACCTAGCTGAGTAAATTCCTGGCTCCTCGTTTAAGGCTTTTATACATAGCCCTGAATCATCAGAAAGTGCATTCATTTCAGAGGGTGTATTTTTTATTTTTATCAAAGCATTCTCCTCAAAGGTTTTTCCAGTTTCCTCTACATCACTAATACCAAGTTCTGATAGAGTAATAACTTCAACATTATAGGGTAAAAATAAAAATTTAAATTCAGCGATTTTACCTTTATTATGAGAAGCAACTACAATAGGATTATTATTTAAAATTTTTTCGTTCAAATTTTTCCTATCATTCTTTTTTGTAAATCAAAAATATTCTCAACAGCTTTTGTGCTTAATTTAATCATTTCGTTCATTAGTTTTAAACTAAAGGTTGAACCTTCGCCTGAGATTTGAACTTCAGATATACCCAATTTTTTCGCAAAAATAAAATTAGCATCTACATCTGCATTAGAATCTTCTTCATAATCCAAATCTATAAAAATTTTAGAATTAATAATTCCGCATGAAATTGCTGCAAGATAATCTTTAATGGGATTTTCTGTGAGGGCGCCTTGTTTTAATAATTTCTTAATAGCTAGTGACATTGCAACGAAGGCACCTGTAACACTTGTTGTTCTTGTTCCTCCATCAGCTTGAATAACATCACAGTCAACAATAAATTGACCACAGTTAAGTTTTTTTAAATCTACAACAGTCCTCAAAGAGCGACCTATCAATCTTTGAATTTCAATTGTTCTTCCTGTTTGTTTTCCTTGTTTTGATTCTCTTTTATTTCTTGATGAAGTTGATGCCGGTAACATTGAATATTCTGCAGTAACCCATCCCGAACCCTTATTTTTTAACCAAATAGGAACATCTTTCTCAAAGGTCGCTGTGCAAATTACCTTTGTATTTCCCTGAGTAATTAAACAAGAGCCATCAGCATTTAAATTAATATTTTTTTCAATTGTAATTTCTCTAATTTGATTATTTTTTCTATTGAATTTTCTCATTCTTAAATATAATTGTATGAAAATATGTTAGATTAATAAACATTATGAAAAAAAAAGACAATCTAAAAATTTCCAACATTTTCCCATTGAGAGAAAATCAACCTAAAATTCTTGAGTTAGACCAAAGGTCGAGAGAAATTTTTAAACTCATCGTAGAAGATTTTTTAAAAGATGGCCTTCCAGTAGGGTCAAGAAAATTGTCTATTAAATTAAACTCTACATTATCTCCAGCGTCCGTAAGAAACGTAATGTATGACTTACAAGAGTCTGGGTTGTTGAGATCAACTCATTCTTCCTCAGGAAGAATTCCAACTGACTTTGGGTTAAGGTTTTTTGTAGATGGATTATTGCAGGTAAAAAAAATTACTAGCTCTCAAAGTAAGGAAATAAACAAAACAATTAATGATAACTCTGCTAGTGTTGATCAAATCTGTAATGATGCAGTAAATATGCTTTCAGGTTTACTTGATTGTGCTGGAATAGTGATGGCACCAAAATTAAATGGATTTCTAAAACATATTGAGTTTGTCCCAATTAGTAAAGATAAAGCACTAGTAGTATTAATCACTGATGATGGAATAATTGAAAATAGAATTATTGAACTTCCTAAAGGCTTACCAAGCTCGGTATTGATTGAAACCACTAATTATCTAAACACCATAATAAAGGGTAGAACTTTGATACAAAGCAAAAAAATTATAAGTGAAGAAATTAAAAATGATAAAATTAGAATTGATAAACTTGCGCAACAATTGATTGATAACGGTATCGCTTGTTGGGATGACGCAAGTAAAAAAAATAAATTAATAGTAACTGGTACCTCAAAATTACTCGATGATATTAGGGCGATTGAACAATTGGAAGACACAAGAATTCTCATTGAAAAATTAGAAAATAAAAGAAATCTGATGGGAATTATTGATGAAACTCATCAGGCTGAAGGACTCCAAATTTATATTGGTTCAGAAAACAACTTATTTGGTCTAACAGACTGTACAACAATTATTAGCCCATTTAGAAATAAGGATAAAGAAATAATTGGAGCGATTGGAGTTATAGGTCCTATGCGACTAAATTATGCTAAGATAATTCCTGTGGTAGATTATACTGCAAACATGATAGGTAAAAAATTTCAAATCACTTAGGAGAGTTAATTATGGAAGATAAAAATGCTAATAAAATTAAGAATGAAAATATAAAGTCAAAGTTCAATGATTCGTCAAATAACAAAAATAGTGGAGCTAAAGTTAAAACTAACACTGAACTTTTAGTTAAAGATTTGAAGGAAAAGCTCAAAGATGTTGAGGACAAACTACTCCGGTCACTTGCAGAAAATGATAATTTAAGAAAAAGACATGAAAAAGAAATTGAGGATAACTCTAAGTATGCAATTAAGAACCTTTCTTATTCACTTTTAACTGTAGCGGATAATCTAGAAAGAGCGTTGAGCGCAGCTCCTGATAATGAAATACAAAATACACCTATTTTAAAAAATTTGGTTATTGGTATTCAGGCAGTTGAGAAGGAACTTTTCAATGCCTTAGAGAAGAATGGTGTAACGAAATTCGATTCCTTAGATAAAAAGTTTGATCCAGAAATTCATCAAGCGGTTTCAAAAATTAACCACGAAAAACCAGATGGAATAATTGTAGAAGAAATGCAAAAAGGCTTCAAAATAGGTGCAAGATTATTAAGACCTGCTATGGTAGTTGTCTCGATGGGCCCAGAGAAAAAAAGCTGATAACTCTTGATAATTTACTAAAATTTTTTGAAGTTATAAAAATTCAAGAGTTTAAAGGTAATCTAGAAAATTTGATTTTTTCCTTGATTTAAGAGGTATATTTATAATATAAAAGGGGTGCTTTGAGCAGTTTTTTTTGTGGTGCCTTAATGGGCTACGAAAAAAATTCTGTCCATTTGATTTATAATTTAGGAAGAAAAGGAGCAATATATGTCAATTATTGGAATAGATTTAGGTACTACGAATTCTTGTGTTGCCATCATGGATGGTAAAGCCCCTAAGGTCATTGAAAATGTAGAAGGTTCGAGAACAACTCCTTCTATGGTAGCTTTTACTGATAATAATGAAACATTGGTAGGACAATCTGCAAAACGTCAGGCAGTTACTAACCCTGAGAAAACATTATTTGCGATCAAAAGACTTGTCGGAAGAAGGATGGACGATGAGACCGTTAAAAAAGATGTTGAGATTTTGCCTTATAAAATTGTTCCTGGCGATAACCAGGATGCTTGGGTAGAAATATCTGGGAAAAAGCATTCCCCAAGTCAGATAAGTGCGATGATTCTTCAAAAGATGAAAGAAACTGCTGAAAAATTTCTTGGGAAAGCTGTTAAAGAAGCCGTTATTACTGTACCTGCTTATTTTAATGATGCACAAAGACAAGCAACAAAAGACGCAGGGAAGATTGCTGGTTTAGATGTTAAGAGAATCATAAATGAACCTACTGCGGCAGCACTAGCCTATGGTCTCGACAAAAAAAAAGCAGGAACAGTGGCTGTTTATGATCTAGGTGGAGGAACTTTTGATATCTCAATTTTAGAAATTGGAGATGGTGTTTTTGAAGTTAAGGCGACAAATGGCGATACAAAATTAGGCGGTGAGGATTTTGATAACGTTCTTATAGATTATTTTGCATCGGAGTTTAAAAAGGAACAATCCATTGATTTAAAGTCAGATAAGCTTGCACTTCAAAGGCTAAAAGAGGCTGCTGAAAAAGCAAAAATTGAATTATCCACAACACCTCAGACAGAGGTGAACCTCCCATTTATAACAGCAGACTCTTCAGGACCTAAACATTTGAATATAAAACTATCAAGATCTAAATTTGAGTCACTTGTATCGGATTTAATTGATAGATCAATAGAGCCATGCAAACAAGCACTTAAAGACGCCGGACTTAATGCAGGCGAAATTAACGATATAATTCTTGTTGGAGGCATGACTAGAATGCCTAAAGTAATTGAAGCCGTTAAAAATTTTTTTGGAAAAGACCCAAACAGGAGTGTTAACCCTGATGAGGTTGTTGCGCTTGGTGCAGCAGTCCAAGGAGGAGTTTTATCTGGCGATGTCAAAGATGTGTTGTTATTGGATGTTACGCCACTATCTTTAGGGATTGAAACACTTGGGGGCGTTTTTACAAAGCTTATTGATAAAAACACGACTATACCTACAAACAAGAGTCAAACTTTTTCAACTGCCGATGATAATCAATCTGCCGTTACGATAAGAGTTTTTCAGGGTGAAAGGCAGATTGCAGCTGATAATAAACTCCTAGGTCAATTTGATTTAGTTGGTATACCTCCTGCACCCAAAGGGACTCCTCAAATTGAAGTCACATTTGATATTGATGCAAATGGTATAGTTAAAGTTTCGGCAAAAGACAAGGCAACTGGCAAGGAGCATCAAATTCAAATTAAAGCTTCAGGTGGGTTGAGTGAAGATGAAATCGAAAAAATGGTAAAAGATGCGGAAGCCAATGCCGAGACCGATAAGAAAAAAATTGAAGGAATAGAGGCAAGAAATAACGCTGATTCAATTATTCATAGCACTGAAAAAAGTCTTAAAGACCACGGCACTAAGATTCCAAAAGAAGATAAAGAAAAAATTGAGAAATCTCTTGAAGAGCTAAAAACTGTTCTCAAAGATGAAAAAGCAGAAGTAGCAGTTTTGAAAGAAAAAACAGATGCTCTTGTTCAAAATTCAATGAAGCTTGGCGAAATAATGTACAAAGAAGCTCAAGAAAAAGCTGAAAAAGAAAAAGAAACATCAGCCAAGGGCAAAGCAAAAGCAACGGATACAAAATCTGACAAAGGTAAAAAAGGTAAAAAAGATTCTAAAGTTGTGGACGCAGACTTTGAGGATGTTACAGAGAATAAAGACTCAAAAGACGATAAAGAAAAATCAGCTTAGAACTATGGTCACTAAATAAAGATGTCAAAAAAAGATTATTATGACTTACTGGGTGTATCAAGGGATGCTGACCCGTCAGCGCTAAAGTCAGCATACCGAAAACTAGCAATGCAATATCACCCTGATAAAAACCCTGGTGATGGTGAATCTGAGAAGAAATTCAAAGAAATTTCAGAAGCATACGAGATTTTGTCTAATGATGAAAAAAGGCAGGCTTATGATACTTATGGGCATGAGGCTTTTAGTCAAGCAGGCAGTGGTTCTGATGGATTCAGTGGTTTTGGAAGTTTCTCAGATATTTTTGAAGACTTTTTTGGTGATTTTGGTGGAGGAGGTTCTAGAAAACAACAACAACGAGGTCAGGACCTAAAGTATGAAGTCGATATAGATTTAAGGGAAGCGTATACGGGGATAAAAAAGGAAATTTCATTTGATACATTAATCAAGTGTGATCCATGTAATGGTTCTGGTTCTGAAAAAGGATCAGGACTTAAAAATTGTGGTGCTTGTGGAGGATCGGGAAGAACAAGAGCTTCTCAAGGATTTTTTACAGTCGAAAGAACCTGTTCGTCTTGCGGTGGTGCTGGTCAAGTAATAACAGACCCTTGCTCAAGCTGTAATGGTGAAGGAAGAAGAAGGAAAAATAGAAAACTAGAGGTTAATATTCCTGCTGGTGTCGAGAATGGAAGCAGAATTAGACTTTCAGGTGAGGGTGCAGTTGGCCCTAATGGTGCAATTTCTGGAGACCTTTATCTTTTTGTAAATATGACACAACATCAAATTTTTGATAGAGAGGGAGTTGATATCTACTGTAACGTACCAATTTCTATAGTTGATGCGTCTTTGGGTGGTGAAGTAGATGTTCCAACTGTATCAGGCGGAAAAGTTAAGGTTAAAATCCCCTCAGGTTCACAGAATGGAGACCAGTTTAGACTCAACAGTAAAGGAATGCCTGCATTGAGATCCTCTCATTTTGGAGACATGATTATTTCATTATCTGTGGAAATACCCAAAAATTTGTCAGATAATCAAAAGCGATTGCTAAAAGAATTCAATCAAGAATTAACACAAAAAAATAGTCCAGAAAGTTCTGGGTTCTTCTCAAAAGTTAGAGACTTTTGGGAAGGTTTAACTTAGTATTAGCCATGAGTAAAATTAGAATTGGAGTTTTCGGCCCAACTGGCAAGATGGGAGCAAGCGTTATAGATCAATTAAAAAATTTTAAGAACCTTGAACTTGTAAGTCTTTGTGAAGAAAAAAATCACAAAATGATTGGAAAAAAAATTAGTGGTATCACTGTGGAGTCAAATATTGAGATTTTCCTCAA
>CEVZ01239604.1_pt1 | contig 15828 bp, 15 predicted proteins | sample 361371 | NCBI WGS metagenome assembly CEVZ01 (sample SAMEA2620217, study PRJEB7988) | marine metagenome | isolation source: saline water (ENVO:00002010), including
AATATAGCGCGTTTCCCAAATCAAAAGGGCTAAATGTGAAAAAATTAATAGGGCTCCGAATGGGATGACCTCAAACCAGTTTTCATTTCGTATCGGCACGACCACTGCGGTGAGAATCCCCATTCGGAATACAAAGCCAGCTAGCACTGCGCCCATGAGAACCTGTGGGGAGATTTTTACTGCCCAGTCAATGATCCAGGCGCCCATAAGGAAATTGACGAGCACCAATCCAAGGCCAATTCCTCCGCATGCCAGTCCATTGACGCCCCAGAAAATGAGACAGAGTGCAAGAAGAATGGGTGAGATCATTAGCCCTCTTCGGAATAGGTCTACTGCAATCTCACGTTCAGGAGTTTGGTGTTCTCCTCCGGTCTCGATGGAGGTTTCACTCACTGGTCGTTCCTTTTGCATTTGGTAAGTTCGCTTCCAGTTCTTTCATACGTTCAGTGTAGGTGTACCAAAGTTTCCAAATCTCATATACTCCGACAATCCCTCCAAGTATAAAAACAAACAAGGGGCCGACTCCCGTCCATCGATCGATAAGGTATCCCAGAAAAGCAAAGGCGGCTGGCGTCAGTACTAGCTCAAACGCTGCCGTTACGCCATCTTCTGCATCTGCTAAAGCCTTAATTGGATTTGCCACAACTATGGGTTCCTCGCTTATTTCGATTTGTTGCTAGCCAAACTTTGATGGAAACAACTGCCTCGAGTCAATCTACCACTTGTGTCGATTTCTTTGCCATTGAGACGGATCAATATCTCGATGATTCTGTTGAAGAAATTAGTGTCCTATTTCCTCTTTATCCCGACCTAGCTATTACCATTCAGCAACTGGCCAAAGTGTTTCGGGAACGAATACACTTTTACACATCACGGGAGTTCATATGGGAAGCGAAGAAAAAATATCTGATGTTTCAACCGCTTTCAACACAGCACTGGACGTGATCAGCACAAGCGAACCTACTATCGCAGATCACATCCGCGGAGAATTGGGTAATCAAAGAAGTCAGCTGAAACTAATAGCTTCCGAAAATTATGCTTCTCCTGCAGTTCTACTCGCAATGGGCAATTGGTTCAGCGACAAATACGCCGAAGGGACTCCGGGCCATAGATTTTATGCTGGTTGTGAATACGTCGATAAGGTGGAGACACTTGCGAGCGACCATGCCAAAGAATTGTTTAACGCTAACTACGCTTATGTTCAGCCTCATTCTGGCATCGACGCTAACTTGGTTGCGTTTTGGTCCATTCTTGCTCACAGAATCGAGGCTCCTTTTCTAGCGTCCCATGACAAAAGGCACGTCAACGACCTGACCGATTCTGACTGGGAGACTTTACGAACATCTTTCGGTAATCAACGAATGATTGGGATGTCTTTAGACGCTGGTGGTCATTTAACACATGGATTTCGTCCAAACATATCTGGAAAATTATTTGACCAGCGATCATACGGGGTTAACCCAGAAACTGAAATGCTTGATTATGCAGAAATTGACAAATTGGCGAAGGAGTTCCGTCCTTTAGTTGTCGTTGCCGGATATTCTGCCCATCCGAGGAAAGTCAACTTCGCTAAAATGAGAGAGATCGCCGACTCCATTGATGCAACATTCATGGTAGATATGGCTCACTTCGCTGGTCTTGTTGCAGGAAAGGTATTTGTCGATGACTTCGACCCTATTGCAAATGCCCATATAGTCACTTCCACTACCCATAAGTCTCTTCGTGGCCCTCGTGGCGGGATTGTCCTGTCAAACGAAGAAGACTTATCTGAATTCATCGATAAAGGTTGTCCTATGGTTCTTGGGGGGCCGCTGGCGAACGTTATGGCTGCAAAAGCTGTAGCTTTTGCTGAAGCGCTCCGTCCAGATTTCAGAGAGTACGCGAGTAACGTCGTTAGCAACGCTTCGGCGTTGGCTGCAGGAATCGAGAAACGTGGCGGTCGGCTGGTAACAGGAGGAACAGAAAATCATCTTGTGCTGGTCGATGTTCGGACGTTCGGGCTTACCGGCAGGCAGGCGGAAAGTGCTCTTGAGGAAGCTGGGGTTGTAGTCAATCGGAACTCAATTCCGTTTGATCCAAATGGTGCTTGGTATACGTCTGGAATCAGATTGGGAACTCCGGCACTGACAACCTTAGGGATGGGCGAAGATGAGATGGATGAAGTAGCAGACATTATCTGCTCTACGTTGAAGGCAACTGAACCTACTAAAACTTCATCAGGAGAACAATCACAGGCGAACTATACCCTAGCGAACGAGACTCAGGTCAGTAACCGGGAAAGAGCTGGAGACCTATTGCGAGCAAACCCTCTTTACCCTGATTTGAATCTGATCTAAGCGCCCTAAAGAATCTTGTTTATCTTTTCAACGCGCTGTAGATGCCGGCCTTCTTGAAATTCTGATTTCAAAAAAATATCTAAAGCTTCTTTAGCAACCTCAGGTCCGATAAGTCGTTCACCTAGGCAGATGATATTTGCATCGTTGTGTTCTCGTGAAAGGTGGGCAGATGTAACATCATGAATGGTCGCTGCGCGAATACCTGCGATTTTATTTGCGACCATGCAAACACCGATACCGCTTCCGCATACCAGTAGACCAAATGATGCTTCGCCTGATGCAACAGATTTTGCAACGGTTTCAGCGAAATCGGGATAATCCACCCGTTCATTGGTATAAGTCCCCAAATCTAAAACATCATGGCCGCTTTCGGTTAGATGTTCGATGAGCAGTGTCTTTAAAGAGAATCCACCATGATCACATCCCGCAGCAATTGTTGCCATATGTATGAAAGTAGTGCGTAGTTGGGCCCTATGGGAGGTATTTACTAGAAATGTATGTAGAAGTGAGAGGCGGGGCTATTCCAGAGATGTGATAATCATTTTTTCTGTGATTGGCCCTTCACGAAGGATTTGAGGAACCGGTTGAGTCAGATCGACTAAAGTCGACGCTAAGCCGTCTTTCAGCGGGCCTCCATCTGCGATTAGGTCAACGTTAGGGAGCATATCTGCAATCTCGGACGCAGTTTCTGGAGTTTCCTTACCATGAATGTTCGCACTGGTCGCTGCTAAGGGCCCCAGATCGTTTGCGATTCGTCTGACCAAGTCATTATTAGGACATCTGACGGCAATAGTGTTTTCTGCGCTAGCTATTAGTGACATGCTTGGAGAGGGGCTTGGAAGTATCACGGTAAGGGGCCCTGGCCAGAATGCTCCTACTAGAGTTTTCAAGATTTGATTCTGGAATGAACTGACATATGGAAGCTGTTCTGTGCCTGATATTAGAAGAGGCAATGGCATGGAATCTGGGCGCATTTTGAGCGTATAAATTTTTTCAATCGCTGCTTTTTCGTTTGGTAATGAAAAAAGCCCATAAACGGTATCGGTTGGAAGAGCAACGACCCCACCGCTAGTAAGTGTTTTCTTGATTCTAGATTCTAGTTCGGTTGGATTATCAGAAATTCGTATCAGTTCCATCGTCCAACTACTCCTCGATCACGCCCCGATAAGTCTTGAAATACTTGGACATCGGCATACCCCCGACTAGACATCCGTTCGCTGATACCGGCTACGTGATGTGGGGCCATTTCTAACACTAAAGAACCTGAATGTTCGAGCCACTCTTCAGCTTCATCAATAATCAACTCAAGGTATTCGGTGCCTTTCTCACCTGATGCTAGAGCTATCGGCGGCTCCCAATTCCTCACATTGGGGGGGAGGGTCTCCATTTCGGATGTAGAGATATATGGAGGATTGGAGACAATAACTGAGAAGGATTTCCGGTACTCGTTGGGGAGGGCCGCAAACCAAGAGCCTTGGTAGATGGCGACGCGTGTCCCATGGATTCCGAGTCCAGCTAAGTTTGCTCTGGCTACTTGAAGAGCATCAGAAGAGACATCGGTTAGGACAACTTCAACGTTCTCGGTCTCCGCAACTATCGATAGCCCGATAGCTCCTGACCCTGTCCCTAGATCGGCGACCAATTTTTTATCTTTGGTGGACTTTTTGTCAAGCTCAGCTAAAGCAACACCAGTTACGATTTCAGTTTCTGGGCGTGGGATGAGGACCCGATGATCAACCATGAGGTCAAGGGTTCGAAATCCCCATGCTCCGCATACGTATTGAAGGGGTTCATGTTGTAAACGACGTTCCACCATTGCATCGAGATGAGCTACACCTCTTTCTGTCGCTTGCTGCTCCAGCCCATGCGCGAGAGATCCGCCGCTGTATCCGGAAGCTGTTTCTACTATCCTTCGGGCTTCATTTTCTGGATTTTCGAATCCTGCTGATCGGAATGTTTGGGTAGCTTCGTTAAGAAATGCGCTCCAAGGACTTGCATGAGTACCCTCATCGGGCGATTGACTACCCTCATCTTGTAGCTTGATCATTCCGCAGTTTTCTCTAGTTCCATAAGCTGCTCGGTTCGTTCATGTTCTGCTAATGCGTCTACAACTTGGTTGAGGTCACCCGAAAGCACATGCTCGAGTCTGTAAATTGTTAGGCCGATTCGGTGGTCTGTGATCCTGTTTTCTTTGAAGTTATATGTTCGTATCTTCTCAGATCTGCCGCCACCGCCCATCTGTCCTTTACGAGTAGCGGACTGTTCTGCTTGAATTCGTTCTTGCTCCGCTTGGAGTAGACGTGACCTAAGGACGACCATTGCGCGGGCTTTGTTTTGTAACTGACTCTTCTCGTCCTGCATAGAAACCACGATCCCTGTCGGTTTATGTGTAATTCTCACTGCGGAATCGGTTGTATTGACCGACTGGCCGCCGGGCCCCGAAGCTCGGAAGACATCTATTTGCAGATCTGACTCTTCGACTTGGACATCAATCTCATCAGCCTCAGGCAGCACCGCAACCGTCGCTGAAGAGGTATGAACTCTTCCTTGAGCTTCCGTTACTGGAACTCGTTGAACACGATGTGGGCCACCCTCATATTTCATTTGGCTCCATACGTCCGATCCTTTGAGTAGAAACGTTATTGAAGTGAATCCTCCGATATCTGATTGCTGGCTAGTTAGAACTTCAAGAGACCATCCTTTTTTACCTGCGAAACTTGAGTACATTTCGAAGAGGTCGCGAGCAAATAGGTTTGCTTCTTCCCCACCCTCAGCTCCTCGTATTTCCACTATTACGTTCTTGTCATCATTAGGGTCTTTGGGGATTAGAAGTTCGCGTAATTTTTCCTCTGTTTCATCGATAGCCGACTGAAGATCATTCATCTCTTGACGGAGGATGTCTCGTTCTTCCCCTACAGCTTCACCAAGTAGTTCTTTAGCTGTGCTGAGATCCTCTTGAGCTTTTTCTAGATCACGGATGCACTGAACGATTTCTTCTAGTTCGCTATAACGTTTTGCTGCTTTTGCATAGGCCCGCTGGTCAGAGAGTAAGTCTTGATCTCCAAGGCGATCTTGAAGATCTAGGTACTCTTGTTCAAGTTCAGCGTAATGATCTGCCATGATGCGAGACTACTGGCAGTATCACTGATAGATGGGATCAAATGAGCAATATTCGCTAAAACACTGATTTTCACTGATTTTCTGAGTATTCAGGCCAGGGTGCTGTGATTGAAATAAATGTGGGGCTTACTAAGAGGTGCCTTGCTTGCCGGAGAATCACTGGATGTTGATCCTGTTCAGGAATGAGAAGCAGTAGTTCGTCGGGACTATGCCGGATTATTTGACCTGCGGCATGTGGCACTAGGGTTAAATCTACCCCTGTTGCGGATAAGACCAAGGTCGTAGAATCTTCTCCTCGGCTTATTGCGGTGCACGGCGAATTCTTGAGCGCTTCATATTCAGGTAGAAGTGATTCCACAAACATTAATTCCTGCAAATCAATTAGCGCTGGGTTAGAGACAGCTTCGGACATTAGCCATCTAGCTCTTCCTAGACGGTTCAAAGGGTGAGGAGAACTTTCTTTATTACGGAATTTTTTAATCGTGGATATAACTTCCTTCAGATGTGTTTCAGGTTCTTCATATTGGAAGAGGATACTGTTCGCATTTTGGTCATAGTCCCCTACCCCTATATTGATTTGGTAATTATTGCTCTCATCTTTGCTGAATCGAGCAATTTCTATCCCCCGAAATTCAGCTCTATACGTTCCATATTCTTCAAGTATGTAACATTCTAATTTTTCGAGCTTTTGAGCAAGTTGCCTTACCTCTTCTGGGGCTTCCTCTTTGAGGTAAGAAGGGGCTTGGGGATGTTCAACTAGGGATTTTCCATCTGTGAGCCAAAGATGGATATCTAAACGAAGGCCACGAATTTGCGTAGCCAGCATAGGGTCTTCCTCGTCCACAATAAGGTGGATTTCCATCTCAGGGAGGATTTCCTTTTGAGCAAGTACTACAGCAAGTAGCGATATTTCAGATGCGATTGAGTACGCTATCATCCGCGAGGCATTACACAGCAAAGCACCCGACGGGAAGCCGTGTTCGTCATAGACGTCTTCTTTGCCAAGAGCCGAAGCGAAACTCCTGAGCTTGGTGAGTACCAGTGAGGGAAACTGAGGATTATCTCTCATGATCCAGAGTCAGGTAGTTGTAAATAGGGCTATTCCTCAGCGGCGTCAGCCTGTCGCTTTCTCTTGCCATAGCGCTTTTCGAATCTTTCGACACGACCGGCTGTGTCAACGATAGTCATGGTTCCTGTGAAGAAAGGGTGGCTCGTGGAGGAAATAGGAACTTTGGCTAGAGGATACTCCTGCCCGTCTTCCCATGTAATTGTCTCTTCCGTTTCAATGGTAGAACGGGTGATCCATGACTCGCCAGAAGACGTATCTTGGAAAACAACTGGCCTATATTGTGGGTGAATGTCAGATTTCATAATTAACTTCTCTACATGGGGACTATTCGAGGGTATCGGGAGAATTCAATTCATACACGCACTACCGAAAGATAGTACTTTTTAGTTTGTAGAAGCTCAGAGTCCCTCTAAGAGCTGGCCATTGTCTTCAGTCTCGCCGATCTTGGCAAGGAAGTATTTGAGTTCCGCTAAGCGGTCACTATCATCTGAGGATTTCTTCAGTTCTTCGCGAAGTTTAACGTTTTTAGATAGTTCTTCACTTGAGTAAAGAGACTCGAGATTTTTTGTTACTGTCTTTCGGACATTGATCCCTGGGAAAAGCTGAGCGTCAACTGCTTCAGAGCATAAATGAAGCTCCATTGTGCTTCCGCCTTGAAGTTCGTTCATCACAAGTTCATCTACTTTTGATTGGGTTTCAGATAGAACGGTTGCAATGACTGTTAGAGAACCGCCTTCCTCAACTTTGCGGCCAGAGCCGAAAAATCTTTTAGGTGGATACAGCGCTGAGGCATCAAGGTCTCCGGAAACCAGCCTCCCGGACCCTTGCGAGACAAGGGTGTAGGCTCTCGCAAGATGAGTCATTCCATCCACGATCACGACCACATCTTCGCCAAGCTCAACCATTCGCTTTGCACGTTCAATGGTGAGTTCAGCGATGGCGATATGTTCTTCGGGGGGTTGGTCGAACGTAGATGCAACTAGGTCAGATCGGGTTAACCAGCGTTTCATCTCTGTAACTTCTTCTGGGGGTGCATCAACAAGAAGCATCAACAGTTTGACCTCTGAGTAACTTGTTTCTATCGACTGTGAAATTTCTTTTAGAATTGCTGTCTTTCCAGATCTGATCGGAGCGGCAAGAAGAGCTCTCTGACCTTTAGCGATTGGTGAAAGTAAGTCGATTGCTCTTGCAATTGTGTTTTCAGGGTCTTCCGGTCGTTCAAGTTTTAATCTAGTATCTGGAAATACTGGTGTGAGATCCGTGAAATCTGGGCGTTCATGCATGCTGGACGTATCGGCCCCGTTGATTGCATCGAGCCTAAGCATCGCTGGATTTTTTTCTGACCTATTTGCCGGACGATAGGCCCCGATAAGATGGTCGCCTTTTCGTAAACCATATTGGCGGACAAACTTTACTGGCACATATACGTCATCACGGCTTGGGAGAAAGCCATTGACACGCAAAAATCCGTACCCGTCTTCTCGAAGATCCAAGTAGCCTTCGGCTTCGACGGGTTCTCCTGACCATTCCTCCATGCCCTCGCGACTTCTCCCCCGCCGGCGCCTAGTTCTTCCTGTTCCTTCTGGCTGATCATCTTCGCTGGACTGTCCATTGTCACCGTTTGCCTCAGCACGAGCATCGGCCATGGGATCAGCGGAGTATCCCTTGCTTTGTGGCTGTTTTTGCTGGGCGGCGTCTTGTTTCTCAGTATCTTCGGCGCTGGTGTTTTGATCGCTACTTGGATCCTCGTTGGCAAGTTCAAGGATAAGATCTATGATCTCTGATTTTCGAGATCTCGAGGATGGTTTTCCTCCTAAGGCCGTAGCTATTTGGATCAGAGAATCCTTGTCTTTAGATTCTAGGTCTGCTCTATCTGCTTCATTTGTGCTCATTGCATCCATACCAGTCACAGAAATTTCTGTTCACGTAGTTCATTATTATTTTGGTTTTAGCCGCTGACGAGTTCCACTAAAGCTGTTTCAGGAGAAACAAGAAATACTTTAAGTTGGTATCTCGCATGAGATCTCGTCAACAGTTGAAACTGTATCGTATTTGATACCAAATAAGCAACAGGAAATGCCAGATAGGTGAAACTGGGCTTATATCCGGACTATTTTCTCTATATAAGACCTGACGAGGTCATAGTCATTTGGCAGCACAGAGTAGTGCTCCGTTCGATCATAGAGATCCTGAAGGGAAGTTGGTAGCTCAGGTTCCTTTCCCGTTGCTTTAATGACGGCTTCAGGAAATTTTCCAGGGTGTGCTGTTCCTAAGCATACAAGTGGGTTCTCTTCTGAAGTACGTCTTTCTTTTCCTGCGGCGATACCCACAGCTGTATGCGGATCGATCAACTCTCCTGTTTCTTTGTATATTTCCGCTATGGTTCGAAGTGTTGCATCATCATCAATCCGGGCACTAGACCATTTTTCTTGAATCTCTTTTAGCTCTTGGGGTGCCACATCGAGCACTCCAGAGCTGCGAAATTCAGCCAGAGTCTCTTTCACTGCGGTTCCGTCACGGTTGTACATTTCAAAAAGAAGGCGCTCAAAATTACTTGGAATTTGAATGTCCATTGAAGGTGAAAGAGTAGGAACGACGTCCGTTGCAGTCATCGACCCACTTTGAAAGAACCGATGGAGTACTTCGTTCTGGTTTGTTCCTACGATGAATTTAGAAACTTCTAAGCCCATGAGATAGGAGCCGTATCCTGCGAAAATATTTCCGAAGTTTCCGCTTGGTACTGAGAACTCGATTTGGCCGCCTTTGCGTCCGAGAGTAATTGCAGCCCACCAGTAATATACGATCTGCGCCATGACACGAGCCCAATTAATTGAGTTGATCGCTGAAAGGTTTTGCTCGTTTCTGAATTTTGTGTCGAGGAACATCGCCTTTACGAGATCTTGACAGTCATCGAATGTTCCTTCAACTGCTATGTTGTGGACGTTCGGTGATTCAACTGTGGTCATTTGCCGACGCTGGACTTCACTTGTCCGTTTGTGTGGATGAAGGATGACGATGTCTATTGTCGGTCGATCTCGGCATGCATCAATCGCCGCCGATCCAGTATCACCTGATGTGGCTCCAACAATTGTTATTCTCTCTTGTCTTTTAGATAACTCGTGATCGAACATTTGGCCGACAAGCTGTAAGGCTACGTCTTTGAATGCAAGCGTAGGTCCATGAAATAGTTCCATGAGCCACATATTGGGTCCAAGCTCCTTAAGTGGGATGATCTCAGGGTGCGTAAATGATTCATATGCGCGTGTCACAAGTTCACGTAACTCTTCCCGCTTTAGTGAACCTGAAGTAAAAGGTTCCAAGATCTCAATTGCTACGTCTATATAGCTTTCATCTCCGTTAGGGCTTTTTGTGATGTCATCAGTAGTGATACTTGGCCAGTGATTAGGTAAATAGAGACCTCCGTCAATTGCCAGACCTTCAAGAAGAACGTCACCAAAATCTAACGAGGGCGCTTCTCCTCTTGAACTTATGTATTGCATAGGGTCAAGCTCCCACAACGCGTATTTTTGTACCAATCTGAATGACACAGTCAAGTTCGCTGAGTTCATCTAAAGTCGAATGCACATTCCGTTCTTTGCTTGCGTGGGTGATGAATACTATGCGCGCTTCTCCCCCGAGTCCTTCTTGCTCCATTGATCTAATAGAGACTCCATGGTTCCCGAACACTGAAGCTACGGCAGCGAGCACACCAGGTTCATCAGTAACTTCAAGGTTGATATAGAAAGCATTCTCAAGATCTTCAGTGGATTGTATAGAAGCTTGTCGAAGGTTCCCTAAACCGTTATTTGTACTTTGCGTTAAGTTATTTGCCGCGGCGATGATGTCTCCTAACACGGCAGATGCAGTTGGGCTTCCCCCTGCGCCGCGACCATAGAGCATCAGATCACCAACTGCCTCACCTTCAACGAAAACCGCATTGAAGCTATCTCTGACCGAAGCCAATGGATGATGGTCAGGCACCATCGCTGGATGAACACGAACAGCCACTTCACCATTATCATGCTCGGCTATAGCAAGAAGTTTAATTGTATGCCCGAAACGTTTGGCGAAATCAATGTCTTCTGCTGATACCTGAGTTATCCCTTCGTAGGTAACGTCCGAGAGTCCGAGGCGAGCTCCAAAAGCTACCATTGCTATAATTGCCGCTTTCGATGCAGCATCTTGTCCTTCGACATCAGCACTTGGGTCGCTTTCAGCAAAACCTGCTGACTGAGCTTCAGCCAACGCATCTCCATATGACATACCTGTTTCAGTCATTTGAGAGAGAACATAATTAGTAGTCCCATTCACAATTCCCATAACCCTGCGTATTGGTTCGCCTTTGAGTGATTCCCGCAGAGCTCTCATCAGGGGAATCCCGCCAGCGACAGCAGCTTCAAACAATAAATCAAGATTCCCCTGATCAGCCTGTTCAAATAATTCAGGGCCATGTTTTGCAAGCAACTCTTTGTTGGCCGTAATTACTGGCTTTCCTGATCTCAGGGCGGCTTCAATCAGCTCTTTTGAGGGCTCAACTCCGCCGATGACCTCAACGACCAAATCGACGTCGTCGGAAACTACAACATCATGAGCTCGAGTTGTAATGCGTTCGGCCAATGCATCCAGATCTTGATGCTTTTCAGGGTTTTGTACAGCTATGGCTTGAATAGTTAGATTTAACCCTGTTCGTGACAAGATTGCCTCTCTTTGCGACGCTATTAAACCGACTAATGCCTTACCGACATTCCCACAACCAAGGAGGCCGACTCGTATAGATTTTTCTTCCATATTCTCTACGGTAGCTGAGTAGCGCATGAACGAGTGAGTAATTAAATCTTAAATTAGCCATTCGGCGTTATCTGAAGAAATGCACGTGGAAGAGGAGGAGACTTACTAGCTGCGAATTTGCCTCTGTGGCAGCAAGGATAAGGGCCTGTTAGTAAATACTGGTTTTTAACCCATGTCAGTATTCATCAGATCAGACAACATCTCACGTCGAATCACAAGACGATCAGTCCCTCCGTTCACAAACACGACAGCGGGTCTCAGCACTTTGTTGTAATTTGAGCCCATCGAATGGCCATAGGCGCCCGTAACAGGAGTAGCTAATATGTCTCCGACTGCTAACCCTTCTGGAACGTATCCCTGAGAAACTATTACATCCCCAGATTCGCAATGCTTTCCAACGAGTGTTATCTCGGATGTTCTTGAATCTAAAACGCGCCCCGGCACAAACGTTTCATAGCCACTTCCGTATAGGGCCGGCCTGGGGTTGTCATGCATGCCACCATCAACGGCGACATACGTTCTTATACCTTCTAATTCCTTTATGGTTCCAACTGAATAAAGCGTCACTGCTGAACTCGCGACGATTGCCCTTCCTGGTTCTGACGTAACTCTGGCGGTTACACCAGCTTCGTCACAGACTGACTTTACAGTCAGCCCCCACTCTTCAATCGATAGCGATTGTTCTTCTTCCAGATATGCGACCCCTAAGCCCCCGCCCACAGAAAGTTCGGGCAATTCGAAGTGGTTTGATAAATTCGCAAGAACCTCAGCTGCCTTCCTAAATGAATCAAGAGAGAAAACCTGCGAACCGATGTGTGCATGAATCCCTAGCAACTCTATACAAGGTGAAGAAGCGGCACGCCGCACGGCATCTTCAGCTAGCCCATTTGAAACTGTAAACCCGAACTTTGAATCGTCTTGACCGGTAGTTACGTATTCATGTGTCGAAGCTTGAATGCCGGGAGTAATCCGGATCAATGCTTGAATTTGATCTCCAGAGTCTCCTAGAAGACTTTCAAGGCGGTCTATTTCGTCAAAACTATCGATGACTATACGACCTATCTGATTCTCTATGGCATACTGCAACTCTGTTGTAGATTTGTTGTTGCCATGAAAGACAAGGTGGCTAGCTGGAACTCCCGCTTCTAACGCCACATGTGCTTCGCCCATCGTCGCAACATCAATATGCATTCCCTCTTCATATGCCAATCGTGCCATAGCTGTGCAAAGGAAAGCCTTTGACGCATATGAAACACCCTCTCCGAATGCGCGAACAGCTTGCTGGCACCGAGATCGTATATGGGCTTCGTCATAGACAAATAACGGAGTTCCGTATTTAGCAACCAAGGTATCGATGCGGACTCCGGCGATCATAAGCATCCCGTCAGTATCGACGGATGAATTATCTGGTAGAAGTTTTTGGGAAATTGGGTCAGTCATTTTTAGTCACCTACATTGAATCAGGGGCTGACACACCAAGTAGATCAAGGCCAGAAACCAAACCTATTCTTGCAGCTTCTACTAGCTGGAGGCGGGCAGCGGAAAGTTCTGGGGGAACCGTATCGCCGACAACATAGCAGTCGTGATAAAAACCATGCACTGATGTTGCTAGCTCACGAAGCCAAACTGCAATTTTATGTGGTGCCAACTCTCGCGCTGATAGTTGAACGACATCAGGAAAGTTGAAGAGATTCTTTAGAACCTCTAGTTCTCGTTCATGTTCTAGAAGAGAAAGGTTAATATCTAAGCCCTCTACAGGCCACATGCTCATGGCTTCCGCTTTAGATTGAATAGACCTAATTCGGGCATGAGCCATTTGGACATAGAAAACGGGATTATCCATTACTTTTGACGCAGCGAGATCAAGATCGAATGTTTGTTTTGTATCAACTGATTGCAGAAGATACATAAACCGTGTTGCATCTGGGCCAATCTCTTCAACAATTTCTCTGAGTTCGATTATGTCACCTTGTCGTTTGGATAGCCGTACCTCTTCTCCACTCCGGACTAGTTTGACAAGTTGAGTGATGGCGACTGTAAGTTGCTCTGGGTCGTGCCCTAGCGATTCCATTGCAGCTTTCATCCGAGCGATGTAGCCGTGATGATCCGCACCCCAGACATTAATTAGCCAATCTGCACGAGAAAACTTCTCTCGATGGTATGCGACATCTGGTGTGAGGTAGGTGAATTCACCGTCGCTTTTAACTAGTACACGGTCCTTATCATCTCCATAATCAGTTGATCTCAACCACGTCGCACCGTCTTGCGAATAGGAGGCTTCTTTCTCACCCAAGTCTTTCATGGTTTGCTCAATAGCGCCGCTTTCCACCATAGAACGCTCGCTGAACCAAGTATCAAAAACGATACCTATCATCTCGAGAGTTCTCCGCTGGTCCTCCATGGCGTATTGGCAACCCCAATCAAGCGCCTCGTGAACAGAAAGGTTGTTAGGCATTTCATGGGACCATGCTTCAACGTACGCTCCTCCATATCCGCCCTCGGGGACATCCTTTCCAGATTTAAAGGCAAGGAGTGATTCCGCAAAGAGACCCATTTGAAGCCCTCTATCATTTACATAGAATTCACGTTCAACTTCATAACCGACGGCATCGAGGATGCTTGCTATCGAGTCCCCATAACAAGCTCCACGAGCGTGCCCTGCATGTAACGGCCCAGTTGGGTTTGCACTGACAAATTCGACATTGACTTTTCTCCCTTGCCCTACATCTACTTTCCCGAATTCTTCTATCCCCTGATCCAGAACTGTTTGCAAGACATCGTGCAACCACTGCGGTGATAGGGCGAAATTAATAAACCCTGGGCCTGCGATGGTAACGTTTTCAACCCCGTTAGGTAGATCAGAATTAATAAGCTCAGCTATTTCTGATGCAAGATCCCGAGGCGACCAGCCAGCATTTTTTGCGGTCGCTAGAGCAATATTCGACGACCAGTCACCATGGTCTTTATTTGCAGGCTGCTCGAGGTTAATCTCAGAAGGCAGGTGACTAACTCCCAAATCCTCTAACGCTTTTTTCAATGAGGATGTTATCGTCTCTGTGATCATAGGTCTTGTCCTTGGGCTGACTCCTATCGTATGGTCCCACTAGGCCCAAAGCAGCGAATTAAACCAATATCGCGATTTTTTCCAATATCTTTCATCTGAGCTCCTAACCTATAATTGTGCCAAACGTAATCCAAGCTCATCGAACATCAGTAAATGAAAGTGTTCTTCCAGTCGCCAAAGGAGAATTCCAGCCCGTATCTGTCGGAGACATACGTCTATGGCCTCCGGTGATGCTAGCTCCTATGGCAGGAGTCACTGATGTCCCCTTCCGGTCTCTATGCAAAAAATTTTCCCAACGTGGTTTGGATGGGAGACCGAAAACCCCCGAAACGATCCCTGGTCTGTTCGTTAACCAAATGATCACTGCTAGAGCTTTCGTTAATAAAAATGAAAAAACAATGAAGTTGGCTAGATTCGGCGAGAATGAACATCCCAGATCTATCCAGCTTTATGGAACAGATCCTAAATATATAGGTGAAGCTGTTAAACAATTAGTGTCGGAAGAAAGCGTCGATCATATTGACCTTAACTTTGGATGTCCCGTTCCTAAAGTCACCAGACATGGGGGAGGCGGAGCGCTCCCATACAAGCGGAATCTTTTTCGTGACATTATTTCATCTACAATCTCTGCTGCTAGCGGACAAGTCCCAGTCACAGTCAAGTTTCGCATGGGAATAGACGACTCTCATCTAACTTTTCTTGATGCTGGAAAAATAGCAGAAGATGAGGGCGCTTCTGGAGTGACGCTTCATGCACGAACGGTAGAGCAGCTCTATAGCGGCCACGCACAGTGGGAAGCTATCTCTCGACTTAAAGAGCACGTTCAGTCGATCCCAGTATTTGGGAATGGTGATATTTGGGAACCATTTGATGCCGTTCGAATGCTTCGAGAGACAAGTGCAGACGGAGTTGTAATAGGTAGAGGATGCCTTGGTCGCCCTTGGCTATTCCAACAGTTAAGTGAAATATTCAATGGGTTTGAACCATCTGGTATCCCTACATTGGGAACAGTTGCAGAAGTGATGCAAGAGCATGCAGAACTAGTTGTCGACTGGAATCAGACAGAGAATGCTTTACGCGCGTTTCGGAAGCATGCGTCGTGGTATCTAACTGGATTCCCTGTCGGAAGTGAAGCCCGACAGGCTATTCATCAAATATCTACTCTTGTGGAGCTGCGAAAAATACTCAACAATTTTGACTCAAGCGCTGTATTACCTCTCGATGCTTACCGGCTACCCAGAAGCCATAAGGGTGGCCCGAAGAAGGCTGTTCTGCCAGAAGGTTGGCTTAACGATCAATTCTCTAACTCCGAACTGAGCCCCGAAGCGGAGCAACTAGTATCAGGCGGGTAGCTTCCACTATTTTGGAGCTTCTCTCAACGCTAGTACCCTACAGGTAACAAAAGCCCTCGTAGCTCAGGGGATAGAGCATTGGCCTCCGGAGCCATGTGC
>CEVZ01046492.1_pt1 | contig 15822 bp, 9 predicted proteins | sample 361371 | NCBI WGS metagenome assembly CEVZ01 (sample SAMEA2620217, study PRJEB7988) | marine metagenome | isolation source: saline water (ENVO:00002010), including
ATCAATTAGCTTTATCAGGTTTCCATGACTACCACTAATCCAAAGTTCCCAGTTACCTGGATCTAACTTTTCTCTGTATCGTGCTCTGTTTATGTTAATTACGAAAACATCTTTTGCATTATAAGTTGTTCCGTCACCATTTGCGTTAAAATTAAATCGAGTTTCACTCGATGCGTTTTTTATACAAATATTTCTGAATTGTCGATAAACTGCCTTTGATGGATTATTTCCAGCATTAGTAGTTTTAGAACCACTACCTTCTATATGTCCATAGGCTACTGAGAACTGAACTGCTCTTGTACTATCACTTCCTGCTTTATTATATACATCATAATAATAGTCACCACTACTTCCACTCTGAGTAGAACCAGTATAAAAGGAACTTAAAGTTGCCTCTCCATCTGACCATACAGGTGATGAGATAGTACTTAGTACATTAGTTCGTTTATCTTCTTCAGTTATATCTGTGAAGAAATTGCTTGCCATTGTTTTATCTCCTTGTTACATATAAATATGTTATTATTCATTTACTTTACTTTTTTGAAACCATTTTATCAGTTTTACCTGATTTGTCATTTTTATCAAGTTTTCCAGATTTATCTGATTTACTTGATTTAATATTTTTATCAGATTTTTTACTAACATCACCTATTGGACTTTTATAGTTATAAGGTCCAGCATCTGGTGTTTTTGATGGTTTATTAAATTTTGTAGGTTTACCATTTCTTACAATAATATCAACATATTGTACTGCACCACTTGACATACCTGTTATTTTTAATGTAGTTGATCTTGTAGTTGATAAATCTTTTGCCTTTAATCTAACACCTTGTCCGTATATAGTTTTTTCTTTACCCACACCATCCTTTGGTATTTGTTTTACTAATTTCATCAACTATATCCTATTTTACCAAACTCAAGACGCCATCACCTTCTTTACCATCTGATTTCACATCCATACCTTCAATATCACTTATTAGATCCTTTGGTGAATCAAATTTTCCATCACCTTGTTTATCTGCTGCTGATGTTGCAGAAACGGTATCTGTTTTAACATCACTACCATAATTGTTAGTGGTTGTCAATGTCACAGTATAGTTTCCAGCAACTACATATTCATGACTTGGGTTTTGTTGAGTACTTGTATTTCCATCACCAAAATCCCACAAATATGTTAAATTATCACCTGTAGAAGTATTTGTAAATTCTACTGTTAGTGGTATATTTCCTGAAATTGCCATTATAAACTCCTTATAAATTCATACTAAAATTAGCAACTGGTGGTGTTCCCCCACCTGTTATAATACTCATAATAAAATCTGTAATAGGTGCATCTCCCTCTCCTATTGACATACTAAAATTTGATGTCGGTACAGTATATGGATTGGTCATCTCAACTATATTATCGTGTTCAAGAAAAAATTCATATTCTTCAGATTCCCCATGATTTTCTGTATTAGGAATAATCTCAATAATTTGATCAACTCCATCAAATTCTAATGCAGTTTGTACATTGGAAATTGATGAACCATATGGAATCGGTGGTGTTTCAACCATTATAAAAGAATTCATAATTTCTTTTTGATTCACAAATGATTCAATTACAGGCATATTCTCTAAAATTCTTCCTTGTAAATTTTCTGGTTGGGTTTCATCCCATAAACCATAATCTATTTCATCATCACCTAATGCAAATTGTGTAATTATATAATCACCGCTTGTATCCCCTGATAAAGCATTTGCTAAAATTTCTCTACCCCTTTTGGTAAAATGTGCAGTTACACTTTGTATAGTTTTATTTAAATATCCCATTAGAATTGATATCCCTTCTTAAATAAACTAAATGGTGACTTCCCTTTCTTTCCCTTCTTTTCTTTCTTTTCTGGTCTAACCTTCATTGAAAAATTTGAATATGGTGGATTATTATCTGCCACTTCAGGTTCAGTTGTGAACTCTATACCATCTTTAAACAAAAAATATGTCATAATCTCATTATCAGTAACAATCGGTTCTATTACTGGCATATTGTCAATGACTTGTCCGAGTGGTTTTGCAAAATTTGAACCACTTGGTGTTGTATCCCATAATCCATAATCAACTTCATCATCTGATAATGCAAATTTAGTAATTACATGCTCACCATTTTTATTTTCACCAAATACTGCTTTTCTTAAATAATCTCTCCCTTTATTAGTAAGTATTGCGTCAAGTGTTAGAGTAGTCTTATCTATGTATCCCATGACTATGTTGTCCTTTGGTCATCATACCCAACTTGTACCCTAAGAACATAAATTGCTCCTGACATCTGGCCAGTCACAACGATAGATGTTTCTCTGTTAGATGTCATTTGTCTTGCTCTAATAGTAACAACTCTACCCAATACTTTTTTACTTGTTCTACCCGTTTCCTCACCATAAACTGCTCCTGTTTCTGGTAAATCATTAAAGGTAGGTGCTGTTGTTGGGTTTATTGCCCCAACTCTAATATCAATTACATTATTATTTAATACCAAATAACTATAATCTTCATTAGTAAATGCACTATCTGCTCCAACAGTTGTTGGATTTAATGCTGCATCTGTTAAAACCCAACCATCATCATTTATTATAGATTTTAATTTATTATCACCAATAATTTGTGTTATATTTTCAATATAAGGCAAAGCCTTTGTTCCAATTGGAAGGTCAATTAACTTGTATTTCATCACCACTTCTGGATCAACACAAGGTTCTAACATAGGAGTGGACTCTAAGACGGCCCCATAATAATCCGTTCCTTTTGGATGTGCTGTATCCCATAAGGTATAATCTATCTCATCGTCAGCCAATGCGAATTTAGTTATATTAAAATTCCCACTACTTTTTGCAAGATATTCCCTACCTTTCTTGGTCAACACTGCATTTAAAATATACGCTGTATTGTTAATAAATCCCATGAGGACTCCCTTTATCTATTATGATGCAGATGTAGCGTCGTCAGCTGGTCTTGTACCTGTAGCTCTATGTGTAATAGTTACATCAAACTCTAAAACTGCTCCTGATGATTCACCAGAAATAATTAAAGAAGTTTTTGCTGGTGATGATGCAGATGAAATTTTCTTTGGATAAAGTGCCAATGCTCCATTTAAAGCTGGTGCAAATCTATTACCTCTGCGATGTCTGAAAACTCCACCACTATCAATTTTACATCCCTTTATTGTTTGTGAAAGGTGTTGTACAGATTTTACGAATGGGACCCATTTTTGTCTATCACTGGTTCTCATTCCACCACCACCCATAGCAATTACTGGATAATCTCTACCATCTACTGACCTATACAAAGGTGCCAATACTGCAACCGTAGTATCTAACACGGTTATAGTATATTCTTCACCCTTATATCCTTCTGCAAAGATAGATTCATCTCCACCATTGTAATCAACTGTAAGGTCTCCATTATTAACATGACCGACACCAAATTGTGTTCCAACACCAACATAGTATGATGTTTGTCCCATTTGAACTCGTGTTCCACCATCTCCTGAAACATCATCTTCATACCATTTTAAATTATTTAATGCAGTCTGTGTACCTGGATTTTCTATTAATTTCGCCATTGCACGAACACCATCTGTACGAGATACAAGTTTATACTTCATAATCTCGGAAGGATCGTTAAATGGTTCAAGTGCTGGTAAATTATCAATCACTGCACCATAATAATCTGTTCCTTTTGTGTGTGTCGTGTCCCATAAAGCGTAATCTATTTCGTCATCACCAAGTGCAAACTTAGTAACTTCAAAGTCTCCCCCACTTGACAAAATCTCACGACCTTTTTTTGTCAAAATGGCGTCCAAGACTCGGCTTGTATTGTTTAAATATCCCATTTGTTTTTCTCCTATGTAATAAATCGGATTATTTTTTTATAAGATTCAAATACTAAAACTTGTTATTCTTCACTTATAAATATAATCTTTTTTTGTTTTCTATCATTTCTTGTTATTGAACATCCAATGGTGTAGATGGTGAATCAGTAGTTACCAATCGTGTTGGTGATGTAATTGTCACCTCTACTACTGGAGATGAATCTTTATATCTACGACCTTCATCTGCAACTGTAGTATTATCATTATTTGTGCAACCAAGATAAAATAATCTATCAGTTCCTAATGCCTCATCCCATTTATTATCTAAATCAGTATGTACAAAACTTGAAGAATAATAAATCCCCAATGAAGCACTTACAGAAGATGAATAAAAATACTCAACTTCACGATTATATTCAGAAGTTACATTTGTATCAATTCTTGGCATTACCACCTCTTCAAAAATTGATTTTTGACTTCCAAGTTGGATTGTCGCATTATAATATTCACTTCCATACCATCCACTTTCATCTCTACTTCCAATATTGAATAGTGATGGTCTTTCTAAAATATGTTTCATCACAAATGAACCAGTTCCTGCGGCATTTGCTGCTAATGTATCACTTGGTGCCTTTATTGAACTAAAATCAGCCGACATTGATACCATAGAACCACTTTGTTGTATTGTATTATTTAATTGGTACGGATTATATAAATTAAATTTTGCGGCTATATCTTGATATACAGCAGATGCTGAAAAGTAAGAACCACTTTCTCTTGTATGAGAATTTACTCTAAATGGATCCGTATAACTCATCAAACTATCTAATGGTATATATTCAGATGATGCTGATATAAATGAACCAGTTTCTTGTGTATGATAATTAACTCTAAACGGATGACCATAATTTATATCAGAATCCAATGGTATATATTCAGATGATGCTGAAAGATAAGAACCACTTTCTTGAGTGTGAAAATTAACTCTAAATGGGTGGCTATAATTTAAATTACTTTCAAGTGGAACATACTCAGATGAAGCTGATATAGCAGAACCACTTTCTTGTGTACGGAAATTAACCCTAAATGGATGACTATAATTTAAATTACTTTCCAAAGGTGTATATTCTGCAGATTGTGAAATATAAGAACCACTCTTATCTGTTAATGAACTTGGGTTGAATGGATGACTATAATTTATCTCACTTTCTAAAGGTGTATATCTTGCACTTTCAGATACATAATATATATCTATTCCACTTTCCCAATGTCTTGGTTCAAAATCTGGTTTTTTACCAATAATAACTTTATCTCGTTCAAGAATTGTAGGTTCAATTATAATACCAACATTTGCATTTGCACGAGCTGGTAATAATGACTTTATTTGTTTATACAATGAATTATCATAATATTTTAACAATCTCAAATAATCCCAAAAGTTATTAGGTCCTGAATATTTTTGCCAATATAAATTTCTAGCCTCAACTAATCCCGTATATTGTTCGTTATATTGGTCACGAGGATCACCAATATATTGGTCAAAATCAAGATTAGGCATTGAACTTATAATATCCTCATCTATACCTTTAGATGGTGAAAAATATACACCAAGTTTATTACTATCTATAGGTGCCTTATCATAGGCTGGTACAGTTGCACTTTCCTTAAATCTCAATACTGGATTATCTTGTTGTGCTTTGTCCAATAATTCATCATTTTCAATTCTCAATTTATTAGATGCCTTTACACTTGGACCCAAATTTGGGGTTTTCATTTTTGCTTCATCTACTACTGATGAAAAATGAGTATCTCTACTATTTCTAAGTGCGGTTGTATATCCACTTGGACTTGCAGATGCTGTAAATGATTGATCCCCTGTAGCATCTTGAAACCATTGATTTGCAGATACACTTAAATCTTTATCATCATCAAATGAATATCGAGTAACTAAATCTAAATAAGAGGCCGATGGTGTATTTCCATCAAATGCTATTGGAGCGGCCACATGATTATCAAATGAACCAGTATTCAATGGTGTACTCCAATTTCTATACTCCATCATAGAACCACTAAACGATTCACCAAAATAAGTACCTTCAGGACCACCTAATGTAATTGTTGTACCACTTCCAGAATATGCTAAATTATAAGAAGCAGATACAACTGATTGTGAACCACTTATCATCAATGTATCACTTGACTCATATACAATTCTACTTCTACCTGCATCATATTGTTTTGTGTGTAAACTATAAATTACATCTGACCCAGAAAAATCACTTGTTAAATATTGTATTCCATCTGCCCTAGATCCTGATAATTCTCTCGTTAACATTACAGACCAAAATTCTCCATCAAAAACAGGTAATTCAGATGATGAAACCTCATTATATCCATGACTACCACTCAACTTAAATGATACTCTACCATATCTATCCGAAGAACCATTATCTAATAATGTAATTGCCCAATCATCACCTCGTCTTACCAATACTTGATCTGAACCACTTGCGGCTTTAAATCTAAACTCTACGGTATCAGGAACTCTGTTGGTTGCACTTCCTGATGTTACTGGAAACCAACTATTTGTTTGGACATATGTATTGTTTGTTGAACCATAAAAATCTAATGCCTTTGTAAATCTTCTAATCTTTTGATATGCCTGTGGTAATTCTGGTAATCTTGGTCCTCCATATTCCATCACTCTCAAAATACTTGATGGAATACCATAACAACTTATTAATCCTCTAACTGACCTTACAGTTCCTTTTGTTTTTAAGAAATAAGGCATATTGTTTACAATACGACTCCAAATTTCTCTTGATATATCTCTAGCTGACATATCTGAATATTTCCACGGATCTTCCGAACCCGTCTGTTCCATTCCGAGTATATATCGTGGTAAAGAAATTGTATCAGCACCATCTTCTAAATGCCAACCAAGTGATTGTGCAACTGGTTTTAATAAATCTCTCGACATACCCTCAGATACTTTATCTCTCTTGTCGTGTACATCTGTTATTGATTTTACAAATATCCATATATTATCAAAGTGATGTCCCATCATATCCACAAAAGTTAAAAATGTTTCATTGTTTGAATCATCTTGAACAAAAGTTGGTAAATGACCTCTCAATAAATTTCTATTTTCACTATCATACTTTGAGGCAGATGCTATTTGTTCATCGTACCAACTCGTGGCAAGAGATTGTGTTGTTCTTGCTAAAACATATGGATCTAAATATGTTCCACTACCACCTCTCTTTGGCCATGCATTTGAATAAATATTACCATATGATGGGGTGGAATATGATGAACTATCGTTCCATAGATATCTTTCATACTTATCAAATGTATTGATAGTTTCACGGCGTTTTCTTTCCCAAGATTGAATTTGTGATAATGAACCACTTATCGGAGTAAATGCTGGATTGCCCGTTGATGATCCAGATACTTGTAAATAAGAACCATTATTTGGATTTGCTACAATTGGAACTACTCCCGTAGAACCACTTCCTAATCCTGCCAAAGATGCACTTCTATCTGTATATTCTTCTATTAACTCTAATTTGTGTTTAAAATTTTTAAGTCTTTTTTCTATTGAACTAAAATGTACAAAGTTAGAATAATCACTATAATCAACATTAATATCTGCACTTAAACTACCACTAATTAATTTATTTTCCAGTTCTTCTTTTAATGCTGTATTAGAAGATGCTAACTTTTCATAATCTTTCCACTCAGTAGTTTTATTTCCTATTGGACTATTTACACTATTAAATTCTGGAGTTCTTAATACTGTTTCACTAACCCATTCATCTATAAAAGGAACTATCTCAATAATTTCTTCAATTGGTGGAATCATTTCCCTAACAACATTAACAAAAGAACCTTGTTCAAAACCATCAGGTAATGGTTCATATAATTTATAAGATATTGCATGTGGATAGTCTGGATAATTTACAATATCAGGTTTAAAATTTACTATAACTTTATAGTTATCAGGTCCTAACCTCACCAATTTACTTAAATTTTCAGTACTATCAGTTGGATATTGTATAAACCATTTATCAAATGTAAAATCATTTTGTAAATCAGACAATGGATAATTTTCTAAATCATGATTAGCTTCAAGAGCCAATTCATCAAATGTCTTAACAAGAGTAATATCATCACCATCTACAAAATCAATTTCTCCCCTTAGTGATCCATATACTGGTTCAGATGTAAATATAGATGAAGTATATTCCACATTAAAATTATTAAATACACTCCAAGACCTAATATTTGCATTATTTGTAGCAACATGATTTAAAGTTTCCGATACTATATCATAACCTTCCTTAATAGTCAAAGTATTTTTATCTAAAACTTCATCAACTTCGGCTACAAAATCACCAAAAACAGGTATTACAGATATTTTTTGTTTATCATCAGTTATTTGAATCTGTGGACTTTCTACCCACAAAATTCCTTCTGGTCCATAATGACCATAAACTACTAACCAAACTGGTTTTGTTAAATCAAATTCTTCAGTTACAATAGTGGAAAAACTAGCATCTTCCCAATCATCAGTAGTTGTTGCTACATATTTCAACCACTCCCTATCATTTGGAACATTTTCTATATTAGTATATGGATTCTCTCCTACTTCACCAAATCCAATATTTCCTTCTTTATCATAATAACGAATACCAATTCTTGCACCTTTACCTATAACATCAGATTTATGTCTCCAAGATATAGTAAGTTGATTATTGGGTAAAACTCCTTGTGCTGCCATAGTGTGTGGTAATTTTTGTAAAAGAGTCATTGGTCTGTGTTGAAGAGTTTGATTGTCTGCAGAAGAATTACCCGTTTTATAATCTCCTGTATAATATTGATTGTTAGGTGAATCAAATTGTGAATTTTGATCAATAAACTTCATACAAGCTTCACCATCACGACCATCACCATCTACCCATTTACCATGATGACCTACCCAACCAGTATGCCAATAATTATCATTAGTATCATCAAAATCAAAATTAAAAAATCCATTCGACCAAAATTCAGGCCATATTGCATCAGTTCTTAATGATGGATCTGGATAATTCCATATATAATCACCAACATCACCGAGTGGATTCCATTCCCAAAGTTGCTGACCTTCTACATCATCTACATTTCCAATCCATACAGAATCAGATAAAATTGGATCCACAACTAAATCGGGATTTATATCCTCAGACTTCCCAAGTGTTTTCCAATTTGAACCAGGAACTTTCCAAACTCCAGGTAAATTTACAGTTATAGTTTCATCAGTTATTGGATTTGTATAAAAGTCTACTCCTGGATCTCCAGTTTTATATACGGCTCCCCTATAATCTATTTTAGATATAAATCCAGCTGGTTGTGTTCCAAGATTTGTAGTATAAAGTTTAAGTTTATGGTCTGTAGTGAAGTTGTACGCAGTATAGGTATTAACTTGTTCTGAGTCTCCACCAACTCCAGACACAATTTCAACTTTAACATCCTCTACCCACAAGATACCTTCAGGTCCAAAATTACCCTTTACAACAACAGTAGAGTCTTTATCTAAATCCCAATTTTCATCTACAATACCAGTATAATTTACTTGTTCCCATTCATCAACAGAAGTACAAGGAATCATTCTATAAAATTCATTATTCTCTCCCCATCCAATTGTACCATCTTTGTTTTGATGTAGGATACCAATTTTTGCACCCTTACCTTCTATATTAGTTTTTTGCCACCAAGAAATTCTTATAAAACTACCTTCCACTATACCCTGTGATGATAATTTATTTGGTAAAAGTGCTCTTATGGCCTGTTCTCTGTGAGCCAATGTACCTTCTGTTCCAGTATTATTTCCTGTTTTATAAAGACCATCATAATCTTCATGGTTTGGTGATAGGAACTGAGAGTTCATATCGATAAACTTCATACAAGTACCGAATTGTCCCTCATCTCGTACCCATTTAGCGTGATGTCCTACCCAACCACTATGCCAAAATAATTCATTTTGTTTATCGACTCTTCCACCCCAATGAAAAGGATTAAACCCATCAGTCCATCCAGGTACAGATACCGCATCTTCATATAAAATTGGATCTGGATAATTCCAAATACCATCTTGAATATTGTTGTTGGGTAGCCACTGCCACACTACATCATTAACATCTTCCGAACTCCATATCCATTTGGAATCTTTAAGTTCTGGATCCATATATTGTTCAGTAACTTCACCGAGGTCTACCCAATTTTTATTTTCTGATTCTATTATTTCCCAAGTACCAGGTAAATCTACTGTTAAACTTCTATTTGCATAATCATCAAAATAATATTCTTTATCTTTATCACCAGTTCTATATTCTTTTCCCTTATAATTTATTTTAGCAAGAAAACCTCTTGGTTCTGTACCTAAATTTGTAGTATAAAGTTTCAATTTATCAGTAGGTTGGAAATCATCAATAATAAAAGTATTCTCTACTTCTGGATTATCAACATCTGAAACTAATGTTATTTTTGGTTCACTTACCCATAAAATCCCTTCGGGACCATAATGTCCTTCTACTCTAAAAAGTGGCCCAATATTTCGAGAACCATATATTGACGAACCCATTCTTGCAAGATCCCAATCCTCTTGTACCTCAAAGATATATTCTGCCTTTTCCCATTCACCTTCCTTTGATACTGGAATAAATTTATCTGTGTTTCCTCTTGTGGTTGCACTTGACCAAAATGGTGCATTTACATCTGCACCCTTTACCCAATATCTTATATGAACTCTTGCACCTTTACCAATCGTATCAGATTTTTGCCACCAAGAAATTTTTAATTTATCACCAACTTTAATTCCCTGTGATTCAAAACTAAATGGTGGTCGTTGGTCAATACCTTGCCAACGATGTATCAATGTAGTTGGATGTCCCGAATTACCAAATCCACTTTTATTACCATACGCATAACCTGATGTATAATCTGATAGTCTATTACCATCTTCATCAAAAAATCTACCATTATATCCTGGATGATTTGGATTTTGAAATTTTGAATTTTGGTCTACAAATTTCATTGCAGGGCCGCCACCTTGTCCTTCACCTTGTACCCACTTGGCTTGATGTCCTAACCAACCAGTTCTCCAATGGTCAAAGTCAGCGGAAGTTCCCCAATTATAATGACTTAATCCAGAACTCCAATCCTCTGGATGTACTGAACGAACATTTAGTGATGGATCTGCATGTTTCCATATTTTAGTATAAATACCACTTGCTGGCTCCCATTCCCATCTTACTCTTCTAAAGTTAGGACCTGTCCATATTACTTGACAATCTTCTAACTCTTTATTCGATACAGCATCTTTCCAAAATTTATTCTTCTTGGGAAATCCATAACTTTTAGTTGGAAGAAATGCTTCTGCACCAAATACATCTGTCATATCCCACCAAACATTTTCATCATCTCTCCAAAATGCCCACCATGCAGCTCTTCGTATATATTGAAACGCTGTTGCATCCCAAATACCGTCTGATGTGATTGAGGTTTCTTGGTCATCATCTGCTTGAAATCTCTCACTTGTATCACCAGTTCTATATATTTGATTATTATAATATACCTTTGCAATAAAACCATTACGACCACCTTTGTTGGTCGTAACAATTCTCAATCTATCACCTGGTTCAAGAGTATCTAAAGACCACTCCTTCGATTCTTTCCATTTTGTATGACTACCAATTTCAATTTCTTCCCCACCAGGAGTTAATCTATATAAAGTATATTCATCATCAACTTGTAATATAATTTTATTTTGTGTTGTATTGTGATAAGGACTTTGTGTAGCATACCACTCACCTGCATCACGCTTATCTCGTATTTCTGCTGCATTAGGATTACTTAATTCTAAATCATCAACTTCTTTTACTTCTTCGGGAATATTATATTCACCTACCAATTCTTCCGTACCATCAGAACCTATTCTATATAATCTGTAAATGTCATTTGAATGTATAGTTGCTATCAATTCATTTGAATCATTATCAATTTCACCATGAAATGTACTTCTATGGAGATTCTTTTCTTCAATCTCAATTTCTGGTGCCATTGAAGATTCAATTGGAATCTCGTCCACAACAGAAACATCTACTGGTAAATCATAACGACCAATTTCTTCTTCTGTACCATCAGGATTGACTTTATTCAATCTATAAATGTCATTTGCCTGTAAGGTTATATTTAAATCAGTAGAATCCGTTAATTCTGAATTATGAAATGGACTCTTATTAAATTCTGTTGGTTCACCACCGTCCCTAACAACTGATGCATCGGGGTTATCAACTGGTATGTCATCTATAATTGTTCTATCTATTTGTATATCAAAATTTTCATCTACAACTATTCCATCTTTAATCGTTATTTTACCTGCTTCTCTATCTCCACCATCAGATGTCATCAAATCTATAAAACCATCTTCATCTCCAGTAAAATTTGCAGATATTGTTTTATCATCTATGAATGTTGCTTGACCAGATGATTGAACTTCAATCTCTTCAGGTCTTTCTTCTGTCATATATGGTGTCGGTAAAGATGTTGGTGAACCAGGTTCACATTGTAAATTCGTATAATATTTACTACCAACAAGTGGTGGTATTTGAGCTATTTCTGCTGGATCTAATTCTTCTTCTTGTATATGTTCTACACCTGCTCCAAGATACCAAGTTAATTTTCCAGTAGCAGTAGCAGGTACAGATATACGACTATATTGATATTCCCAAGTTTTACCATCCACAACTTTCGTATCTAAGATAGTTCCCATACCAACTATAGTTGGACCAGTTAATGTATCAACAAATGCTTTTGCTGAAAAGTGTGCATCTGTACGACCATTCCAATTCTCATCGTGGTGTACCCAACAACTCAATACATAAGTTTCACCAGGAATAACATCAAATGTCATTTCATATTTTACATCGTTTGTTCCACCATTTCCAGCTTCAGGACTAAGTTCTAAACACCATTTACTATTTCCTGGATTTGGAAACTCAACAACTTCAAATGCTGGTACACTATTATTTTCTTGTAATACACCCTCTCCCGAATCAAAATGTCCATTCTTTACAATATTTTCAGATGCCAATACAGAAGTAGTTTCTTGGACAGGAATCATATTGGTTATAACTTCTGGATTTTCAGCGTAATCTATAACAAATGCATCTCTTATAATAAGAGTCCCACCCTTCATCAATTCATTAAGAGATACTTCTTGTCCTTCATTCAATACCCAATTAACTGTAACTTTTTTCCCTGTATCATCAAATGATAATGGTGATTCACCAGCAACATCTGCTTGACATAAACAAGTATATCCTAATAATCTAAACCTTTCATTTGCATCTGGATCATTTACTGCTGGATTTGGTCTTAATCTTACCTCTGTTCTATCACCAGATATATCTTGTAAAAAATATTTATCGTCCTCAACACTAAGTTGTATTCGTTCTCCATTTTCAACTATAGGTGATTCTGGAGTACCAGCAAATATATCACCATCCGTTTCTATAAAATATTGACCTTCCCAAATACTCCTATCTGATTGTTTAATTAAAAGAAGTTTATCAGACCCACCTATCTCTCGTAAAAAATTATATACTATTTTATAAGTTCCTCGTTCATAACCGAGGTCTTTTATGTGTTTACCTGGATTTAATTTTTCTGGTAATGGAGATCGAATTTGTGCAGATGCAAGATAGTTATCATTTAAGTCATATAAACAATATTCAATTATATCTGTTGTTAATGTACCAAATGGTGCAACAGGATCACCTTCATTCAACGATTCGTTTAATTGTACGAACGGTAAATGTTGTTCAGATAATCTTGATAATTTATCAGTTCTTGGATCAAGTGTAAATTGTTTTTTGGCCATTAGAATTCCGTAAATTCTCTATCTATGATATTATTAAGTTCTTCACTTTCAAGGTAATCAAAATAACCATCATCATATTCAATAGTATGTAAATCACCTACCGAATAAACTGTACCATCTGTACCTTGTCCTGGAATAATTTTTTCAAATATGAGAATATTTCCACTATTTATATCTCGCAATACCCCTTCTTCTTTATCCCCACTATCGGTTAAATGAAGTATCATTCTCATATACTTTTGTTCATCTTCTCTTATTAATTCTTGGTAAAATAAATTGTTTTTTAATTCTTCCTTTGAATATGGCATTTTTTATCTCACTACTTTAAATGAATGTTTTTCATCAAAATATTGTATAGTTTCATCGGCAGTTCCACTACCACTAACAACCTTATAATTTATTCTATAAAATCTTTCTGCCTGTAATCCTTTCATCCAAAAATTAAAATAGTTCCCTGTTGAATCACAACTTACTATTGAACCAGTTCCAAATGGAACAACAATTTCTTCGGTATAAGCATCCTTGATTTCATAATAAGTACTACCACTTGGTAAAGTTTTAACTGTTAGATATCCAGTTTGATATTGATCTGTTGAAGAATATGATTTTTCTGGATATCTTTCTCTACCAACCAATCTAAATTTTACTTTTGAGTTTTCCCTATATTCAGGTCGTAATCCTCTCATATAAAGAACCATATCTTCTAAATTGGCAGATGAGAGTGCCGATAATGAGCCCGTATTCCATTTCGAATCATCCCACACAACTTCAAGTTTTGGTTGATAAATCGTATGTGTTTCACGACTAAAAAATTTAAAATGACCATATCGTGTTGTATTACCCTCTTCAACATTTGAATTTGTATTTCCAATACTACCGCTTCTCTTTATCATAAATCCTTCATTTGGAATTGTTCCGTGATGCCATTTCCATATAATATCTGTAACATCCATTCTCAAATCAGTTGGATTGTGATCAAATGATTGAGAACCCTCGTATCCACTACCACTATACCAAGTTCCACCAGAACCTGTAATGTCATTCCATTGAGTTCTTAATGTAGAATTATCTTTATTTCTCCAACTTGCACCATCTTCAATTCCAGGATTTGCACCTTTGTATCCAGAACCCATATGCCAAGATTGACTAACTGGATATGCATATAAACTTTGTGATACATTCAAATCTTCTGAATTTGCATCATATAAATTTAAATAAAATTTTTCCCTTGATCCTGATGTAATTAATCCAGAATTTATTGAATCAGAAATATAAGTTAAATCAAATTTTATAAGTGCACGAGAAACATATATCACAGAACCATCATTATTCATATCTTTTCTAATTTCAAGAATCTCATCAAGTCCAGTATTTAAACTATGACTTTCTTCATATAATGTTGTATCTTTTGTTGCGTATTCGAAATAATGCATTAAATATCTCCCAAGACTCTACCACGAATATCACTATTCGGTGTTTTAATTTCAAATATTGTAGGATCTACAGGTGGATATACAACTCCATTAAAAGTTGCTGCTCTAATATCATATATGTTATTAGAATATCCCTTAGAAGCTCCCCATTTATTAGTAACAACAATTAATTCATCTCTACCCTCTTGTGGTTTAACAACACTAGCAACTCCTTCTATATTTAATAATTCTGCTGCAACATCAACGAGAATTATAGGTTGATTTATTTGCCACCTTTCCACATTAAAATATTGTTTAAGTCGAGTAACACAATTTAATAGTACTTCATTTTTGTTAAACCCTCTCTTAGTAAAAATTGCAAAATCAATACCAACATTACATATCCAAGCATCTTTAATCTGTACAGCGTCTGTCATTAGTCTATATTGATTCAAATATAATTTTATATTTTCCTTAACTGCATTATTTAATCTAATTAATTGTTTATTTTGGTCATATCCCAAACAATACATATTTAGTGCCAATGGATTAGGTTGGAATGTTGGGTCCGATTCATTCTGTCCTGCTGCTGCAACTTGTTCATCTTGTATCATATATACCTTTGCTATATTACCATATTT
>CEVZ01034515.1_pt1 | contig 15808 bp, 13 predicted proteins | sample 361371 | NCBI WGS metagenome assembly CEVZ01 (sample SAMEA2620217, study PRJEB7988) | marine metagenome | isolation source: saline water (ENVO:00002010), including
TTATACACCAGATTGTACAGAAGCTGGATAATTTAGTATCATACTTCTTCCAACATGTTCCTGTAAATCAGAAATACTTTCCTTTGGATATAAATTACTTATATCACTAATTTTTACACCTTCATAAGGTGCTTCATGTAGAATCCTTCCACCAACTTCGCCTTCGTAATCTGAATGTCCATGTGGAACACCATTTTCCATAAGGAGTAAATCACCCTTATCCCAGCCGTTGCTTGAAGTTGGAGTTGTTCCAACTGCATTTCCAGATTCTAATCTTATTCTCTCTTCTTTTATAAGGGATTGAGAAAACCCTATTTTTGCAAGGTCACCTAGTGTCGGGCCAAGTCTTTCGACTGGTTCACCAAATGAAACTGCATTTTCTTGGATTAGTCTACTATCATCTTCGAGGAAGATTGTGTCTTCACTCTCTGTTTTCATGAAGTATGAACCCAAGTTAAATGACCTTTCAGTCACAAATCTTTCATGTTTTTCTATATCTGTTGCATCTTCTAATGCAAGTCTATTACCATCTTCTAATGTTAGTTCTTCGGTTGGGTCTACAGTCCATAAGTCTCCAACATAATAATGACCATCGGTTGTAGTAACAGAATTATATCTTTCTGGTTCTGGTTCTGCCATTAAGAACCCATGGTCTAATTCTTCTATTAAGTATGAACCATCTTCTGTAATTATAAACTCTTCATCAACATTTGCAACTGAGTTAATTCTTTTTGCATCGGATGGAACTAAGTGATTACTATTTCCTGTTGCAAGGTTATTAATTATAGAATCTCTATTTGCACTCTTAATTGTTTCACCCCAATCTAATCCACCCACATATGCAATCGTAGTTGCATTTGCACTACCTCTTTTTCCATGTTGATTTACAACTTCATTAATATCTGGTACAACTGTTAATGTTTTACCAGACCTTGTAGTTGCAGTTGCAAAGGTTTGTAGTATACTAATGTTCTTTCTTTGTTGTCTGTTTGCACCTTCGTAAAATTCTTGTCCTCGATGTGAAACTGCATTTGGGTCAACACTTGTTGCTGGTCTACTTGGAACTGATACTGGAGAGTTATGTCCAACATCAAGTTTAAGTATATTTTCATTTACATATTTTTCTTCTACTACTGTAGCAGTAAAGTGTGTTGTAGTTCCTGCTTCGTTTGTTAATGCACTTGCAGTAAAACTTCCTAAGTTCTGACCAAATGCATCTGAACCAGACCAGACAATAATAAACTTATTGACTGTATCGTGTTCCATAACACGACCTAACACACCATTGTTTTTTATTGTTTGACCTATTGACAATGCATTGTTTAAAGTGTTATAATAGATTCGGTGATGTGAATAGTGAGGATATATCTCTATTTCTTTTTCTACCTTATGTCCATGTGCAGCTACATTTGCACGAATAATTCTGTCGTATAATCCAACATCTGTTTCAGTAATATCTTCACCAACGAGGAATGCTTGTCCAGAACCTTGGTCTGTTTTAACATTTGCATCTACTACAGCTGTAGTAATTGCTTTCTTACCAGATGATGCACCAACAATACCATGTACAAATTCTATGTCTGTATCTGACTGGTCTGTTTTCCAATCACCACCAGTCTCCATAAACCATCCCCAGATACCACCTCTTCCACCTTCTGAGATGTATTGTTTCATTGCAACATGGTCTGGTGTAATAGTATCAATAAAGATATATGTTGGGTCTGCAATTAAAGCACCAGCATTATTTCTTTCTCTATCTACTACTCTACCTGTAATAGTTGCAATATCTCCACTTGCAGTTTTAAATAGATTTTGTGATACTGTTTCACCTATAGTGAAATCTCTTGCACCAGCTGGTGACATACCTGTTGTACTTAATGTTAATTTTAATCTATCGTCTGAAAGGAATCTTTCTGTTACTGCAACACCTTCTCCAGATTCTAGAATTACATTTTGTTCTTCTGCATAGAATACATCTTCTTCGCCTGGTGCAACTGTACCTTCCTCTAAAATAATTTTTGCTGGGTCAATCTTAGAACCAATAATAAGTGTTGGTACAAATGACCTTGTAATTCTATCTCCATCAAACCCTTCATCTTTAGCACCACTTCTATATGTTACTGCACTACCATCAAGTTGATTTGTAATTGCAACTTCACCAAAGAAGATTGTTCCTGCTGGATTCAATAACTGTTGAACAACTGAACGATATTTGTTAATACTTTGTCCAACCTTAATTACATATGAGAAGTCTTGATAGAATAATGAATCGTGGATTCTTTGTCCTGTGACTGATGGAAAACCTACATCACTAGTATAGTTTCCATCAATCTTTGCAATAGAACTATTTTTTGCACTTACTGTTGCTGGATTACCTTCTAATATCTGGAATGTTTTTCCATCTGATGCAGTTACAGTTTCGTTTAATTTAAACAGTCCAGTAGTTGGTTCTATTGAGATTAATCCTTTATCATTATCTACTAATTTAATTGTACCTGTTGCACTACTAAAATCACCTGTGACTGTAGTGTCTACTATTGGAGTTGCAGAGGCTCTACCATAAATAAAGTGATGTCTAAACTCTGGAATACCAGAAGACTTATTAAAATGGTTTCCACTTTCTATAACTCTTAATGAACCAATCTTACCAATGTCTTTTCCATATGGTAAAAGTTTAACACCTTTACCTGTAGTGAAACTGTTTTGTTTAACTGTACAAGTTGTTGTAGAGGATGCACCTGTTATTGTATCTCCCACACTAAATGTTGTAGTATCGGTTGTAGTTTGTAGTTTACCTATGACAAGTTTCTTTGCACCTTTATCATGGTCAACCAGAACTCCTGTTGTACTTCCAGATGAAACTGTTTCCCCTATTGTAAAATTAGGTTTTGTTGCAGTACTCTCATAATTTAAATCTTCACTATAGAATACTTCACCACCAGCATATGCTCTAGGTAATGATGTGTATCCTACACCACTTGTTGTTATTCGAACTCTTGATACTGCACCAGTTGGACTTGCACCAGACTGGTCAAAGAGTAATTTGTTTTCTCCTGTTGACTGTAATCCATCTTCTAGTATCAAAGTTGTTTCTTCTGGTTCTGCAAAGACCTCGATAACAGTACCAGCTGCACCAACATAATTTGCATGTCCACTTTGTGCATATGTTCCTGTGAATACAATTGAACTACCATTAAGTCCTACATTTGCAGCTCCTTTTACTTCTTCATATACTGAGAAGGAAACACTACCACCCTGTGCAGTTATGTTCTGTGTTGCATCTGACCTCTTAACTCTGACCATGACTTTCTCTGGGTCATAGACTAACATGTTATTATGTCTGTCTCTACCAGTGAATGTAGTTTGTCCAGCAGATGCAGAGAACTCAAATGAACCAAATGTAGTTCCACTTTCTAAAAGTATATCTCCAGATGTAGAAGTAATTACACCCTGTGCAAGTGTACCACCACTACCTCTATTATCAAATACAACTAAGTCTCCATCACTGTATCCTGTTCCTCTATTACTAGGGTCTACAATAATCTTTTCTACCTTTGCATCCTGTACTTCACCTACTAATGTTTTTGCAACTTGTCCTACACCAAGTTCTGACTGTGGTAGATTAACTTGGACATTTTCTGATATAGAATATAATGCACCTCTTGATGATTCTTCACCTCTCATTGAACCACCAATTACAGCTTCTGTACTTGTAGTGTTTACTGTCTCTCTAACCATGATAGGTGTTCTACCATGAACTTCATTTAAAGTGTTATCTGATTGTGTTCCTGCTTCTAAAAGAATTAAGTTGTTTGTTCCTTCAACTGAACTATCAGTTGCAGTTTCTAATTCTATACCTTCTGTATCATCTGATTCTGATGAAACAAATCCTGTTCCTGTTCCAGACTCTAATCTGAAAACAACATTACCTTGAGATTCGTCAAGGTCTTCTATAATACCTCTTACTGTTGCAAGATGATATTTGTCTGGTCTCTCTCTGTCTTGTAATTCTATTTTGTCACCAATAGTTAATGAACCAATATATGGCTCCATGATTACCACTCGGTAAACATTATCTCCTTCTCCAGAAGTTATTCTTGTTATTGAATCTGCTTGTATGTCGGTGACTATTGTTTGTTCGGCATCTCGTTTGACTATTTTTCCTTTTGCATAATCAAGTAGATTTTTTTCTGAGTATAAATGTATTACTGTATCTTCTGTCCATTTAGAATGTGATGGAGCTATAACATTATCTCTAGGATAACTAATTGTTATGTCTTCATTAAATAAAATTCTAAATAAGAAATCATATGATGCCATACTACCTTTTGCAAGATAGATGTTGTTAATATGTTTTGCAAGTAATCTTTTGTCTGCAAGAATGGTTGTATCAATCGAAGGCATGAAGTCTTTTCGGAAGTACTCCAAAAAGTCTCCTGTTGTCTTATCTACATCTGCATAGTCTAACAGATTGTTTGCAGCGAACAATGCACCACCTTCAAAGGAATTTACTTTTGCAGTGTATCCACTATTCTGACCAACGATTGTTTCATCTGGTAAAAATTGTGCTTCGGTAAATATTTCACAATAAAGTTTATTGGATGTTTCTCCAATAACATCTATTCTTGCAGTTGCACCAGATGTTGAACCAACTACATATTCACCAACTTCCCAAGACCCAGTTTGGGGATTTCCAACTGCATCTTGTTCATAATTAAATTTTGCTTTAGATAAAGGAGATGGGTCGAAAGTTCCTCTTTCTTGAAGAAGACTTCCTTCCCCATCTTCTAAACCTATTTGCTCAAGGTCTGTACCCTGTTCGTATATAAGGATACCTTTCTCTAAGAAATCAAAATAAGCTGTTAAAAACTTATTAAATCCCTTCCCTTCTTCTGACATGTACTCTGGTAGGAGTTCATTCAGTTGGTCGGTTATTCTATTATGGAGAATAGGCATTTATTTTATTCCTTATGCGTTAACAGTGTAACCATGACCACCTATAATAACCCAACCATATGTTGAACCAGTATAAAGTAATGCAACTGAATCACCAGCTGTATCAAGGTCGATAGTCGAACCACCAGTAAAAGTACCAGATGGAGTTACACGAGTATCTTTTCCATTGTCTACTGCAAGGACAATATATTTAACTTGTCCAGTAGAACCATTTGGTAAAGTAAGTGTATCTCTTGTACCAGATGAACTACCAGTACAGTAGTGTGCAAACTTACCTATTGTTGCAGTTGCAGCGTTTGAACTGTATGTCACAGCTTCAGCTGCTTGTGCAAATCCAAGATAGTCTGGAAGGTTATTTAAAACATTACTGACTGTAACCTTTTTGTTTACTGGAGTACCAGAAGGGTCGTCAATAACATGAAGCAGGTCTTCCCCTGCGATGCCTGTCCCTAAGTCGGACAATGCTGTTACTTTTTTATCTGCCATTTTTAGTTCCTCTCTAATTTAAGCATTTTAAAAACCCACACCATGTGGGAATATTACTTCGTGCATATACACGAATCATAGTTTAGGAGTAACTAGAAGAGGATGTATATCCAACCCCAGCACTCGTATCACCAGATGCGATGGTGTCTGTTGCACCAGTCACACTTATCAATGAAGTGTTAATATCTAGAAGATTATTTCTAAATGCAACACTGTCATATGAATTCGGAATCACTGTAAAGTGAATTGTATCATCGGTATTAACTGTATTTAAAATATTAACACCATTAATTGTTATTTTACCATTTGAATAGTCTACTGTTCCTGCTTGACTATCTGCATAAACTCTTGTTGAACCTGTTAAAGAATATCGTCTTAGGTTTCCTTCCCCATCATCGTCAAAGTAGAATGTTTCGGTGAATCCAGATACAGTAAATCCAGTAGTAGTTATTATACCACCACCAGCTTTGTTATGTCCTGTATGAGGATTATAGAATGAGTTTCCACCACCAAATTCAACAGTGTACCCTTTACTCTGACCTAATGTCGGAGTTAATGTTTTTCTAAGTTTGACAGTTGTTATGTTCGAGAGAATCGAAGATTCTGCACTGTCTATATCTGATGTTAGAACTGAGTGCCTAAAAATACTATCAAACCCACTTAGATGAGTGGTGTCGTGTGTAACGATTGCAGCCCTCACTAGTGTTTCTAGTTCAGATGCAGTTTTAGTTGTTGCTCTAGGATTGAACTTAAAGTTAGTTGTCACTAAGATATCAATGATATCTGCATCAACCAATTCTGGTCTGACTGTTAACATATTTAGTGATTTCATCTTATCTTTTAACAAAGTTTTTTCTGAACTTGTTAATTTATTTACATTCTGTGAAGGTTTAATTGAGATGAATATCTTTCCATATTGTGGTGGTTCATTATCTTCACCACCCCAGACTGAAATAGAATCTGCGCCTGGGTATAGAGTTTGCAGTTTAGACTTATAATCGTCTACTGTTACCAACCTGTTTTGTGAGGTGTAAAACTTAGAAGCTGCAAATCTAATTGATTCAATTCCTTCTTTATCCTTACCACCAGAAGAATTTGTAATTGTTGTTAGTGTGACATCTGTATTATTTGCAATAGAGTCTGTCATACTGAATACACTAGCACCATTTATATGAGTCTCATTTGTTACTAGATATGAAACTGTAATAGTATCACCATCTAAAGGTTCTGCACTTATAACTCCATCACCAAAGTATATTTCAAATTGTCCTAAATCGTTTTCTTGTACATACCAAACTTTACTATCTTTATTTAATAAACTAATGTCTGTATTTTCTGTCCATGCAGAACTTGAACCACCTGTTGATTCTACTGTAACTGTAATACTAGATGTGTCTACACCTTCTTCTGTCAATGCAAATCTTTGGTTTTGTACTTGACCATTATACATGAATATATCTGAGTTCATTGTTCCTTGATATAATTCAAGTCCTTCGAATTTCCATATATCATTAAGTGGAGATATTGTTTTAGATTCAAGCAATACAAATGGATACTGAACACCATCAAATACTGTTTTAAATTTATGTCCTCTATTAAGAGTTAATGATGTAGGTACTGCACCACCAATGATAGGATTGTTTACTTGTAGGTCTATTGTTGTCATTGAGGCAGTTGCACTAGTCGGAGTGTATCCTATTTCTTTTGCACGAGATACTATATTCTTTCTTATTTGTGCAGTGTCTAAAAATAATTCAGATGCAACCATGTTTGCATTAAACGCTGATACATGTGAACTGTATGCAAGAAGGTCTATTAATAAACTAATATTACTACCTTCAAAGTTATAGTCTTTAAGAGTTTGTTGACCCTTAAGATATTCTTTTAAATTAGCTGCAATATCATCGAAATCTAAATCGGTGATATTGACTTGTGAACTTTTTACTGTGGCCATTTTACCTTACTCTCTCTAATACAACTTCCAACTCTTGTGCTTCTGGTACACCTCTAATTCCATAGTGAAGATTGATGTACATTCTATTTGACATATCTTGGTTTAAATATATTGTGTCAATTACAACTCTAGGTTCAAAGTTTTGTATTGCTTCTGTTATTTGTTTTCTAATTTCGTATTTTGTAATATCATCTGCAAGCTCAAATAATAGAGCTCTTAGGTTTGCACCAAAGCCTGGTCTAAAAGGTCTTTCATAATCATTAGTCAACATAATATTTCTTAATGACCTTTTAACTGCATCCTTATCTTGTTTAAGAATTAAATCACCAGTCGAAGGATGTGGCGTGATATTTAAATCCATATCAGTATACCACTTTCGTGCAGTAATCTTATTTTTATTTTGCAAATAGTTATCACTCATAATAGTATTTATGCACCTTCAGCCACAAGATTAGAAACAGATATCTCTTTTGGGAAACCAATCAACGATAAAAATGTACAAAGGTCAAATGGAATTGGAATATCTACTGGTACAAGTATATCTAATATCTCTGTAAGGAAAGATAAACAAGCTTCAAACATCATTTGAGGTAAGTTTCTTATAAAGTTATCAAACCTATCTCTCAGTTTGTCTATATTCCAATTAGGCATATCTATCTTTTTAAATTCACCAATATCTTCTAGATTAATTAAGTCACCTAATGTCTCTGGTAATTCTAATCCTAAAAAGTCTGGTACTTCTGATACTAAAGGAATAGGAGTTGCTAATAATTCCTCTTGGAAATCTTTACCTGCTTCTTTGAGGTCTTTCTTTAAAGTCATAAGAAATTCGTCTGTATCAAAATCAAACTGACCACCATTAAGACAAAGGCCTGGAAGTTCTAAGAAGAAAGTAAGTATTCTTGCTTTCTCTCCACCAGCAAGTTCTATTGCTTCTATGATTGCTTTTAATGGTTGTCCATCTGCCATCTTTTCTATTCCAGCAAATATATTACCTTGTAACATTTCTTTGATGGTTGCAACAAACTCTTTCCAAGCTTTACTTAATTTAATTGATGGAATATCGACACCATCTGTACCATCCCAGTTCTCCAGAACAAAGTCTGGAACTAACATATCTATTATTTCATCACCAGCTTCTTGGAATTCTACTAGGAGTTGTGCTTTATAATCTGGGTCTTCGAAGAGTTTTACTAAATCAACTGATATACCTGTAACTGGTTCGACTATAACTAAATCTATGGGAACAAATTTTGCAATTGTTTCTGCAATTTTTACATAAGGATATAATTTAAATTCCTCAATAATTGCTTGTATTTTACCTTCCCATTCTAGTTCTGGTATATCTAAAGTAATACCATCCCAAGTATGAGATAAAGGAAAGGCACCTAATATTTCTCTGAGAGGCTCAATATATTCCCAACCAAATTCATTGCCAATATAAATTATTATTTTTTCTAAGTCGTCAGCAGTCGGAGTTATTACTTTCGGACATGGGACTTTTTCTGCATTTGTTACTAATGCCATAATATATTCCTAGTCGTACTTCGTACCATTAAGTGACATGTTGCCTTTTATTCTTACTGCCTTAGATTTATCAGTAAGTGTTAAATCAATATTTCCATCAGCAGTTAAAGATATAGTTCCATCGGAGTTTTCACTTTCACCTTTTCTTGCAATTAAATTATAATTACCATTTGCAAGTTCTATATCTGCACTACCAGCGATTAATATTTTTTTATCTTTTAATATGACCTCATAAGAATTATTCATGACCTTCATGACTGCATCACCCTTAGGCATAAACTCTATACGACTTCCAGACCTATGATATAAATGTAGTCTTTCGTGAGCTGGTGTATCATCCATTTCTATAATATGACCACCCTCACTTTCTATCATGTGATTGTAAGGATACTTAGGTGCAAGACCTCTATCGTAGTCCTCTTTGACTGTGTTACCTTGATGTTTTTCTATTAAATTGTTAGGATATACTGAACTACCACCTGTAATTGCATTTTGATTGACATCTGAGAGACCATCTTCGGTATAAAACTCTCTTGGATAGTTAATTCCTCGTTCTGCATTCTTTATTTCAACACCTTTACCATCGACAATATCACTACCAAAACCTAAAGTTCCAGTATTTGTAGTCGAAACATCTAAAGAAGTCGGTCTTCCTAGTGGAGAAGTGTCTAAATTACCCAATAATGTCCAGTTTTTACCACTATCTGAGTCTGTTCCTTCTGGAGTCCCACTATAAGTGACATCATTTTCACCTGTGAGACCTAATCCTAGGCCTGCATTCTCTTTTTTCTCTGGTAATCGAGGGTCATTGAACCCATATTGTGCATTTCTCTCTTTTGTGGTGCTTTTTCCATCGTTTTTGGACTCAATTCGGTAATCTTGAGTCGGAAATCCAAATAAACTACCCATAACGACAAAATCTTGCATATCATCCTCATCTCGGAAGAATCCCATGACTGTAGAACCCTCTACTAACCCATGTGGAGACATTCCCAGTCCAGAAAGACTTGGTGCAGTGGTCGGCATAAGGACATCACTCCATGGTAAATCGGAAGATGCAATTAAAGTCTTATCATCGGTATGCAGTCCATAGATACGAACACGAACACGCCCAACAGATAATGGGTCGTTTCGGTCTTCGACTACTCCTGTATAAAAATTACTTCCTAATCCTGTAAACTTTGCCATCTTTTATTCCTTTATTATATCCATCTTTCCAAATAAAATATACCATGGGTATTAAAATCCCCAGATGAAATAATAATATTTCTATTTCCATTTTAATCCAATCCCAAAAGTTCCCTATAAAGTCGGTCTTTAGGGTCTATTATTTTTATTTTTGGTTCGTGTCTGAGAGGTAATGTCTCATTACTCTCATCTAGCTGTATATAAGAACAAATAATCAACTCATCTCCCACTTCGGTCAAATGAGCACCAGCACCATTGACTGAGACCTCATTTGAACCTCTGGGTAATGGTAGGACATAGGTTGTATGTCGGTTACCATTTGTTTTATTATATACATCAACCTGTTCATGAATAAGGAGTCCCACCTCATCAATCCAGTCTTCATCAATTAATATACTACCTTCGTAGTCTAAATCTACATCGGTACAAATTGCACCATGTATCTTACTTCCCAATAATGTTCTAATCATAATAATACCACCTTAATTGATGTCCCACATAATCTAAATATTCTTTTGTCATCATAATTTAATTTATCCAACAGACTGGATATACACACCAATAGGGATTTGCAAAACCTAACATCCATAATATTAAAATCCATAGTGGTATTTGTACCCAAGTCTTACCTCTTGACCATTCTCTAAATCTAAGAGCATATGGTACTAATTTATTATATAGCCAATTAGTCAACGAAGAATACTCCTATAAGAGTCATACATAAACCCATGAATATCAATACAGTTACTTGAACTATTGATGCCCAAAATATCTGTTTCATAGGATGTACTTTTTCTATGTCGTCTAATTTCATTATTTAAAATAACCATACTATAATAGATGTAAATACTACACCTTTCATAAAACAAAACCATGCTAATCCATAATCATCTAACCCAGTTACTTCCATGAATTCATACATCATGTTTTTATGAGTATTTAATATACTTTTTAACATATATTCTCCTTTTATATTATTATTTAGGAGTCCCAGATAAACTCTAGGAGTCCCATTACTTCCCAAGACTTAAAGTGGGCTGCCAAAGGGCAACCAAATTTAATCTAGGAGTCCCAAAACACTGCCTCGCAGAGATGGCTGAGAGAGTCTTAGAGATTCTCTTATCATACTTAATGTTCTGGTGCAAGGTCATGGTCTAAGAATGTATCCATGGCCACTTGATGACCTGTAGTAGTACATGATAACTGTGTCTCTAATCCATCCTCAGTCCCTATCCATGTAATACCTTCTACTAACATCCTACCATTATGTGTCATCTCATCCTTCACCATGGTAGTATATGCTTGTTTAATGTCTATATTAATAATCATACCACAACTTATATTGGTTCTCCCTGCTATCTGTATGTTTACTCTATTGTTCTTGAAGAGTTGTTCTACTCTTTCTCTATTAAACTTTCTCATCGTATCCCCATACGACTCAGGGCCCATCTCTTCTTTCCCACCAGAGAAACTAAAAGGGTTCTCATAGTCGAAGTATACTGCTCCCTGGCGTCTCTGAATGTCTGGGCGCGTCTGTCCATCTACAGCCTTAGGCATATCTTCCCCTACAATACCGCCATCAGCAGGTATCTTTATGTTCTCATCTCCTATACGAAAGTTGGGCGCTCTGCCTATAAGTGTATGTCCCTTATAGAATCCCTTACCATTTAACTTAAATTGTTGAGAAAAGTTACTCTCTATAGTCTGATAGGTCTTGGTTTTGGTGTCGAATACAGTGATTTCCCCAGAATAAAGGCCCCTCTGGTGACTCTCTATGGTGTTGTGAAGGTGTTCTTTGTTGTAGGATAGGATATCATTACCTGTTCCATCGACAAAATCGTAGTTAAAATTAGGGTCTCCATCACTCATACGAGGAGAGAACTTGACTTTTCCACTGAGATATTCTACATTAGCCATGTTAGTTACTGAGTGAAACTTGAATCCATCCACCGCAGTCTGATAGAAGTAGAAAGAATCTCCAAAGGTATTATCAGATGGGTCTGAGGTGTGGTCTCTCAGCCACTGGAGAGTCTTATATACAGTCCAGTTAGGTACTACGAGTCTCCCTTGAGACCCCACATTGGTACGAAACTCAGTGAAGAATGCACCGAGTTCTTTCCCCTCTTTCACACGGCCTTTAGGCACTTTTTTATTATCTACGAACCCTAGATGATTTTTACATATATTCCCTATTAAATTCGAAGTATTATTCCTAAATGCCTGAGATATTCTCTGAGTTCTTGCTTCGTAGAGTAATGGTGAACAGAATTGGAGTTGATAAAAGGTTAATTTAGGGTTCTCTATATCATTATATTTTGCAGATACATTAAATATTCGAAATACTTGATTAATTCTCTGGTCTTCTGGGACTATTTCTTCGTTTCCTTGTATACCACCTATATGAATACGAATATATTCTTGTCCAGTAAACCCTATACGATTATATAAATTCTGACCATCTAATAGTGTAATACTACCTGTAAGAAACATATCATAGATACTCTCATTTATTGTAAATGATTGCATTAGATTACTTACTTCATAGGTATTACCCTCTTGATTTGATATAGATATACTCTCAATCCTATAAGAGTTTACTCTATTAGTTCCTATTGTAATTGGCATATTGTATTACTCTTTTATCATACTCTTGAATTCTCTGAGTAATTGTTCTACATATTCTGCTTTAATATACCTTATAGTCCTCTTATTCTCATTGAAATCAACTTCATAATCATGGTTACTCACGAGGGTATTTCCTGTACTGACTGAGGTTTTGAGACCCTCTGAGTTCTCGTAGTGGTGTGGTGAGTCCTTAAAATCCCTAACCGAACTAAGAGTAAAACTCTTGTCCGACTGGGAGCCTGTGACTGTTTCGTTTAGAGTGAAGTTACCTTCGATATCGTTTAATACGATTTGATTGTTGGTTGGGTCTACTTTGGTGACATATCCGAATGCCGAACTGGTAGAACCTACTACTTTTTCCCCTTGTAAAAATTTCGAATCCGAACTGGATACTACATCTGTGGAGGCCGAACCAACCAGACATTTACCAGAATATTTACGATTAATATATTTCTCTAGTACATTGAATGACATGGGCCAATCACTATGTACAGCAAGATGGTCATTAACCATCCAAAATAACCAATATAATGTTGCATCTCCATATATTTTTGATGCAGTAATATCTGGTCTATCCTGTTGACCGATTTGATAATATTCATATCCTGTGGTAGTATTTAATCCATCACTGGATACTCTTATATTACGAAATATATCCTTTGCTTGAATTAAATTACCATCGTTCTTGACATCAAAGTCAATAGTTGGGTAATGTTTAAAGTATTTTTCAGGCATATTTTAATCTCCTATTATCCACCACCACCAGAAGCAGTTTCTTCTGATATTTTAGGCCCTTGATATTGCCAAGTCATACTTAGATTTCTACTTGGTAGTTCTGTCACTGGTTTTCCATTTTTGACTTGGACAATCTTAAAGTGACCACCAGCTGTCATTGAAACAACATAGTCACCATTTGGGTTGAATTCTGGATGATATTCAGTCAAACCATACGATTTTGCATCTTTATGAAGACCACCTAATGTCCAGAAATTATCATCATTTGTACCTCTAATATCTTCACTTGAGAAAAACTCTCCAAATATTTCATCTTTACTCATTTCTTGTGTAGCTTCAAGGTTAGCTTTATTTAATTCCATTTCAAATTCCACAAGTTCATTTTGAACATTTTGTTCTTTACCTTTTGCAGCTGCACGAACTCTATCGACATATCTTAATCTATCGATGTTGAGTATTTCTTGGAATGTAAGTGATAAAGTAATACCATTAGGATAATGTTGCATTCCTCTCATTTTTGGTGGTGGGCCACAATCTTCTCCTTCTCCTGCGTTCATGGATTTTTGTAAATATTCATCAGTTTCTTGACTATTCATCTCTCTTTCTGTGACTTGTTCTATAAATGACATATCTTTACCACCAGAATAGTCTACATCACATGATTTTAGAAAACAATTCTGTGGATGTTCTATATGTCCTAATATAGGCCCTTTGAAATCAATAGACCATTCAGCAGGCATAATCATCATTCTTCTATTTGCATTTGTGGACATAGGTAACATGAGAGTCTTAAATAAAGTGATTATCTCAGTTATTGAGTTTGCATCATTAATATTATATGGTGTTAAATTAAATGTATAACTATGGTCTCTAAATGATACACCTTGGAATGTATTAAATTTAGGATTATCTATTACTACACCCTTTTGGAACGCTTGGAATGCAATCATTGCTTGTTTTGCTTTATCATATGCTTCTCCAGCCATACCCATTGTTTCAGCTCCAAGACCAGTCAAATCCCCTTGATTTAAAATCTTATCCATTGCAAGGTCTGATATACCTATTTCTTTTTGTTCATATTCTACATTTATTGTATCTTTTACACCAGTTGGAAAATATAATGCAATTGTAGCGTCTTGAGTTTTTATATTGTGATGAGAAATTTCTGTTTTACCCTTATCTACTGGGACTGCATCAGCTGATTCAATTCCATGAGCTCCTAGATTTCCAAGTGCTCCCTCAGTTGGAGATACTTTAACATTAGATAAGTCTGTTCCACCTATTTGTCTAGGTATACTTCTGAATATAATCCAGTTATCTACATATCTATTATCATCTGTTGGGAATTTTAATACTGTTCTACCTGCTTTTGCATAATATCCACCAGAAGATGCATTTACTTCTTCTAAAGATTTCTCTGCAGCCTTTCTTTCTTCTCCAGCTATTAATCCCTGTTCTGTAATACCTTCTGGAATGTTAGATATATTGATACCAGTTTTCATTGCAATTAGGTCATCTAATGCACCTGCTATTTTTGAGTTAAATAATTTCTGTTTACCAGTTAATGCTGAGTTTAGGTCTTCCTTAATTGAACCAAGAAGTTTACCTTTTAGATTTTTGAAAAATGACATCTATAAATACCTATATGTGTTTTAATATGTATAAGGTATTTATATGAGTTACAAGGGAAGATTCAAGCCAAAGAACTATAAAAAGTATAAAGGTGACCCAACAAAAATTACTTATCGTTCCATGTGGGAACTTAGGTTTATGAAGTATTGTGATAAGAATGATTCTATATTAGAATGGTCAAGTGAAGAAATTATTATACCTTATCGTGGATTAGACAAAAGAGTTCATCGATATTTCCCAGACTTCTGGATAAAATACCAGAATGCTCAAGGTGATGTCAAGTGTGAAGTTATAGAAGTCAAACCTAAAGCACAAACTAAAAAACCCACCAAGAAAAATAAACCCTATGGAAGGTATTTGAGAGAAGCACGAACCTATGGTATCAATCAATTGAAGTGGGAAGCTGCAAGAGAGTTTTGCAAGGATAGAAATTACGAATTTAGGATATTAACAGAAGACCATTTAAAGGCGTAAAAAAAACCCACCATAAGGTGGGTTATTTCCGAGACTTGTCTGCATCAAGCAATCTTCATTGTTGTCGAATCAAATCTCTATTCAAATAGTTTTAACTCACCTATCGTAAATAAGTTCTTGTCTCCATCGTTTCAGGCAAGGGAACGACCCCTCGAAACTATTTTCATTGTATGGTGAAGTTCACTAATGACTACTAATGGTTTGCAACCCAACTTTCATCACCACCTTGAG
>CEVZ01030380.1_pt1 | contig 15795 bp, 10 predicted proteins | sample 361371 | NCBI WGS metagenome assembly CEVZ01 (sample SAMEA2620217, study PRJEB7988) | marine metagenome | isolation source: saline water (ENVO:00002010), including
GATGAGGAATATTACAAGAGATTTGACCCTGAAGTTAATCCCCTTTGGAGGGCTGATGCTCTTTGGGATAATTTGGTTCATAGTTCAAGAATGGGGTTTTTAGAACTTCACATGGGCGAAATGAATCTCCCACTTATGGTTATGATGGGACACATGAAAATGCCTGAAAGTATTGAGGAACTAAGTAAAGCGATAGGGGAAAGCCCTAAATCAACGGCAAGGCTACTCGCCAATTATGCTGAACATAATGGTTGGATTACTATGAAAATGAGAAACGGTATTGTGGAGGGTGCGGGATTTAATGCTGAAGATTTTTATTCTGAAGAACACTTCGATGGAAGGGCTGAAGAGGTAGCCGATAGAAATGAAGGACAGGTCGTGAACATCACAAATGTAGGTGATAGAGTATTTGTTACAGTTCGACATCACTACTATGATGATTTCGATAATCCTATTCTTGATGACCGAGCCATGAGGCCGTATGAAATAGTATATGAAGGCAGTATGGAAGATTTAATGTTGAACAACTACACCAACTCAAGAGGTCAAGAAATTACTTTTGAAGCACTCGCATCAGGCGATATTGAAATGGATAGGTTCACACTAAGCGAAATCTCAGAATCGCTAACACCTGAACAAAAGGAGGATGTTGAACATTGGATAAACCTTTATGGGATTGATGGCGCACTAAATCAAATTGAAATGATGGGATGGGATGTTAAACCCAAGCCTAAAGAAGTAGAAGTAGTAGTGGAATATACTTCAGACGAAGATATTCACACCATTTACGACCTTTTAACCAATGCAAATCTGAAAGTCGTGAGTGTAGCACCTGTATTGAATCCTGAAGATTTTTATGCTGAAGAGTTTGGGGCAACAAAGGGAATTGATACATACGCTCAACCGTTTGAAGAAATGAAAATCGGCTCAACTACAAAAAAGGTTGCTACATTGATTGCCGCTATGATTGGAGGGGGGGCAATCTATTCGCACTTCACGAAGAGGAGTGAGTGATATGCCTTTCAAATCCAAGAAGCAAGAAGAGTATCTAAGGATTAATGAGCCTGAAGTTTATCAGGATTGGAAGGAGAAATACGGTTCTTTCAAAGAAGCACAAGGGTTTGATTATGATTATGACGGGTTCGGTGGGTTCGCACGATGGAAGAAACGACAATCGGAGAGGCGACCTCCTATGTTCTTACATCCAAGTGAAAATTATTGGGACATCTATGAAGATGAAGGTGAGAGGAAGGCTTTATTTATTGCGAACCGAATTACCCAATACATGAATGAGGTCTTATTTGAAGCATTTACGAGGCTTGATGAGGCATCTAAAGAGAAAACGCCTAAACAAATGAAGTCGATGGCGCAAAGACAAGCCAATCTCGTATGGAAAAAAATGCAAAATTATATGGAAAGATATGCAAGTATGGGGGCAAGCGATTCAGGAACAGAACTACGAATGGTTTCATTCATCAACCAATTTTTCCATGAAAAGGGATATGAAAATGTAAATGTAGATAGATACAAATTAAGGTATGGTCGAGGGTGGGGTGCTGAAGAGTTTGAAGCAGAGAGAATCCGATATGATTATACTGTTCATCGAGAACCAAAGGGAACAGAAATTGGAACGGATGGGGAAAGAATACCTAATCCGAAAGGAGGAAGGTTCACTTCTGCCTCCGACAACAGAGATGCGGAGGAGTTTGCCGCTTATGTTTCAACTGATACGACAAGGCGGGTGCGAGGTGAACTAAAGAGAGCCTTCCCGAACATGAAGTTTTCCGTTTCTAAGAAAGACGGAACATTACGAGTTGCCATTATGCAAGGTGATTTAGATTTCCGAGATTTATGGGAAGATGTCCCGTATGATAAACAGTATTGGCGAAGGTGGAACGACCCTAAGCCACACTTTGATGGCTATGTTGATATTAACACATACCATACAGATTCTTACAATCCAAAATATACTTCTGTATTCAATGAAATCGTGGATATTATGAAAGGTGATGAGTGGTTTGATAACTCAGATGCACAAATAGATTACTTTCATACGGCATACTATTTGAGCCTTACTATTGGAAAGAGAGATAGAGATTATATTTACACAGGTGTTCCAAGAATGTCTGATTTGTTTAGGAGAGCCGAAACATTTGAGGCAGAAATGAAGATGCACCCTGATTGGTGTAGTAATTGTGGAATGAAAGACGATGGTTGCATTAATTTAGGTTATGGAGATTGGTATTGTATGAACTTCTTAAACAATAGAGAAACCTATGATGGAAGATATGATAGGTTTAGAGGAGAAACCTTTGAACCAACCTATGAAGAAAGAATGAATGTGAGTTATTACTTTACATTTGAGCCTAAAGAAGAGGGTGGAGGGCAAACTCTTTATCGAACTCTTGAAGATGCACAAAAGGCAGTTGCTAAGATGGAAAAACCTCTTGAAATCTTTGAATATAGAAATATGGATGATGTTGGTGCTGAAGAAAGGGAAAAACAGAAACAAGACCATTTAGAGTGGAGTGAACGGGAAAAAACAGGCGAGTTCTTTGAAGATTTTTGGTGGAAGGATGAAATGAGTAGATATAGAAATAGTAAAGACCCATACTTACATCACTCCACGAATGAATCTTCTCCTGAAATGGATGAGGCTGATGGCTTCTATGAAGAACATATATTACCTGATAATCCTACTCGGTCTAAGATTAGGGAGAATGAATCTTATGCAGAAATATTAGGTATTTCTGAACGGCTCAGTAATTTATTGAACTCAAGTAGGACTTTTGGAATGTATATCACACAAAGAACACATCCGAAAACAGTCGAGAAATACCGACAAAAAATAATTGACGGTTTTGATAATTATACTCCTCAGTCAGATAAAGAGAGAACTATAATGAAAATTGTCCGAAATAATGTGGCTACAAGGGGTTTGAGAGGCCCGCAACCTTCATATTATTCAACCTCAATGGGAATACTGAGAAAACCCGAATTGAGTTACACCTATTCTGATTACTATTCCAACCCCGTTCCATTTATGGGTTATGAATTGACTGATGAAGAAAATAAAATCATAGGCGATACAAAAAAGGCCGAATCCGAAACATTTGAAGCAAGAGATTGTGTGGATATTGTTTCTAATTTTGTTGAACCATCACGAAATTATTATCGAGTGAGATTTAGGAATCCGAAAATATTTGTTGGTGGAAAATACACTACGCCACAATGGGGTCAAAGAGCCGCTATGACGATTGGTAAGAAATACTATGGTGTAAGTGGATGCAAAATCACAATGGCACAACCAATAGGCGGCCGATGGGTGATTCAAAATGTCTTGATTCCAAAACAAGGAGGTGTTGAAATGGATGAAGAACTTGCTCTGAAAATTGCTAACCATATTCAAGATAGAATTGAAAGAGAAGGCAAGTGGGCATCGGTTATTTGTCGAGATAGAGGTTCAACAAGATATGTAAGTCGAATCAATAATCAACACATTGTAAGAGATGAAAGAGGGCGATTTGCCCCTCATGCGGCTGAAGCGTTTGGGGCTGAATCATTCCGAGTTGGTGATGAAGGAATGTTTGAAGGTGGTGAAGTAAGAATCACACGCATTGAAGAACCCTACGGGCAACAAAAGGTTTATTTCTTCACAAACCTTGATGAATCAGGTAATTCTGATGGATTCATTCATACAGTCAATCAACGAAGGTTTGAGAATCAATTCAGTATGTTTCCGAGAGATTGGAATGCAGAAGAGTTTGGGGCTGAATGGAGAGGCCGATGGGATGTTGGTAATGCAAGGAAAAGTGGGGAGGATTACTATTTCACCTATTACATTAAGAAAACTGAGGCTAATCCTCAAGCCTTTGAGGTGTTAATCAGGGGGAGAAGTCCTGAAGGGCGAGAAATGATTAGGCAAGCATCAAAAAATCCCATATTTGGAAACTTGAGGTATGCTGATAAGATAAAAATAGGTTTTTTTATACAGAATCAAGTTAATTGGGAAGGAAACATAATAAAAGGTCATTATCAAGTTTATCTCCCTAAATTAGTTGAGGGGAAACGAGGGAAACAAGTATTTCAAATGACTCCAAGCATATTGGTTGTGGATAACTATGGTGAGCCTGTAATTGAAGGACTTTACCCAACAAAACAAAAAGCGGTTAATGCGATTTATTACTACTTTGGTGAGATGGAATATCCATTCCACATTTCTAATTGGCCTCTTGAGAACTCTTGGGAGTTTAATTGGGATGAAGAGTTTGGGGCTGAAGAGTTTGGGGCTGAAGGTGGAGAACCAATTTATGTGGTGAAACGAGATTACACAGGTGCGGAAATAGGTTATCTGATAGGAACAGAATCATACATCCTGAAAGAAATGGGTGTAGTAATTGATGTTAATGCCTATGAACTTGATATTGACTATGAAGATATGTCCTTAGAGGAAATCTTTGATACTGTATTTGAGTATAGTGATGAATACGGCCCTGAATTGATTGGGAAGTTCACAGATGGAATGTATGTGCGGCTCAAAAGTTATGATGCCGACAAAGATGTAGGGTTTTTGGCGATGTTCGATGGGGGAACAATCGACTACGCATTTGACTTGAGCCGAATTGGTTTCAAACATGAATCAAATGCTGAAGAGTTTGGGGCTGAAGGATATATTGATGATGGATTGATTTGGGAAATGCGAGATAGGCTTGAGCCACCTGCTCAGGGTTATGTTATGTTTGCATCCTCAAGTCCTGAAGTTAATATCCCTTACTTACTCGATAAAGGATATGATAGAGATGAAATTATTATTGTAGAATATGGAGGGAATGAAACTATTTGGATTCCTAACACTCCACCATTGAAAAGAGCAGAGGAGTTCGGTGCAGATGGCCGATAACTGCCAAGAATGCGGGCGAAAAGAAGGGCCTTATTCTGATACCGTTCTGCGATTATGCAGAGGATGTAGTGAGTGGAGTTGCCAACATTGTTTGATGGATGCAGAAAATGGATGCAAGTTTTGTCTGAAAAAAGGAGGTGAAACTTCGTGGAACTCGATGAAAAATTAGATGAAATGAAGAAAGATGCCTTCAAGGTTATTAAACTTTCGGATGGAAGATTTGGAATCATTATTCCTGAAAAGAAGAAAGCAACTGATTTTCACGCTTTCCTGAAGAAGAATAAATTGAAACCAACCAAGATTCACCATACGATATACGGGTATTCCTTCAAGTTTAATGATGTATCTTCAATGAAAACTAATTGGCCTCATACTATGCTTCCTCCTGAATATGATGTTGAGATTCATGGCCCTATTTACACCAAATGGGATAATTTCAAACACATTGGATACAATGAAAGAGAAGGTAAAGTTCACTTGACTCAATATACTCCAATAACGGGTGGTTCAAGAATCAATAGCATTAGAGTTCCATATCCGTCATCAATAGAAAATTGGAGTGGAGAGGCAACACCTGTAATGACTTCGATAAGACCTAAAGGGTGGAATATGAGTGGCGATATTCCCTATTACAAGTTCACAAGTTATATGTGGTCTTTGATGCCTGAAAACGGCAATTGGGTCTGCAAAGTAGCCGAAGGTTTAACTCCAATCAAGGGAGGTAAAATGGGTGATTTCATCACCGAATCTATTCAATCAGGTAAAACTACTCATGCCAAATAATCATCGGCATCTTTATCTATCGGTTTATCGAATGAAAACATTATGGTGGCAGGTAAGCAAATTGGTTATGGTTTAGTTGCACTAACAATGCTCGGTGCAGGTATCTATTTTTACAATGATAAGATGGCGGTGAAGAAAGCGGCTGATGGCGGTTGTGGATGCACCAAGAAGGTAAAGAAATCTGCGCCACCTGCTGATGAACAAGTTATTCAAGAAGGTGGTTGTGAAGGATGTGGCCCGAAAGTAGCGGTGTATAATCCTCTTTACATTCATCCTATGTTTGACCCTAATGAATATCAAATGCAAAGTTTGAATAACATGGGTCAGCCTGAGAATCCTTATTCTTACCATCCTTACTCACCCATGAAGAGAACACTATTGGTTAGTAATCTTGGAGGTGGAATCTGATGCCTTGTGGAACTTGCGGTTCAGGGGTTACATTCTCTGAGAATTACGATGGAAAATGTGATTGTTATTGCATAGAAATAGGCGACCACATGAGGGTTTCTGTGGATGGTATGAGCAGAGAACAAAGAGAACAATTAGGGGATATAATCTATGCAATTACAAGAAATCACTCAGACAGAATGACTCATTGGGGAATCCCTAACCTCAACTGCGAATGTAGTGTAGGGATGTCGGCTGAACAGTTTGGGGCTGAAGGTGGCTCAAAATGCGAAGGAAAGAAGATGAAGGATAGTGGCTATTGCGACCTTCAGTTTGATTACTCTTCTTCGGGACTCAATGCTCAATGTTCGGATTGCGGGCATGAAGCGATTTCCGATTATTGGGATAGCCACATGATTTCATATACTGACCCTGATGAGGGGCAGATTGTTTGTGCCGTAAAACAAGGCGGAAGCGAAGATGATTTAGGTTATTGTTCATTTGATTGGGGTTGGGGAAGTGGATATGCTTATGCTCATTGTGATGTTTGTGGAACGGAAGTTCAAGCAACTTTTGATAACCAATTTTATGAAGATGAAGATTTTGGGGCGGAAAAGAAAAACTGTGGTTGCGGTCAAGACCCTTGCGTAACTTATGGGGCTGAAGAGTTTGGGGCTGAAGAGGGAAGAGTTAGAACCATATCGGGTCGAGAATTGATGAAGAGGATAAGGAGAACACCACAACAAATTGAGGAAGAAATGCGAAATAATCCTCCTTGTGAAGAATGTGGTAGTGCCACCACAGAAGAAGTCAGGTCAGGAGTTGAAGGAACATACGAATATGTCTGCTATGATGATGAATGTGAATGGACTTCATTCCCACCTCACACAGATTATGGTGCAGGGAGAGTAAGAACTATGTCGGGCAAACCGCACACTCCACGAAAATTGGTGAAGGATAAGGACATTACACCTGAAGAAGCATCTCAGAGATTAAACTTAGAAGCAGAAGGAAAAACTTATTACCAAGAAGGCAGAGAAGCGGCAAAGGCCGTATTTATGCCTGACCTTGATGAACGAGATTCTTACGGACAGTTAGATACTGAATATATGGTTTATTTCAACCTAACACCTGAAGAAATGGTGCGAGATATTGAGATGCAAAATCCTCGATACAATCAGTTTGCATGGGGATGGAGTCAGGGTTGGGATGATGCTACTTTTGAGCATCTTTTGAATCCTGATGATAATTCAACCGTTATGGAGGATTGGGATTATTCAGCAGATACAGAAACATTCAATGGATATTATGTCGGTTCAGGATGGCAAGAAGAATATATTCCTGATGGAAAGGATATTTTCAACACCTTTGTAATTGGTGGTGCGGCCATACTTGCATTTTTAGGTGTGGACTATATGAAAAAGAGAATGGGTGCTGAAACTTTCAATGCCCCTGCAAGTTGCACAGACGAGGATAGTTGTGATGATGGATTTACTTGCGTAGATGGAGAATGTATCAAGACCTGTAAGGATGATGGCGATTGTGCTTCATGGCAAGAGTGTAGAGATGATTTGCACCCAACTGAAAATGTTTGTGGTGAAGATAAAACTTACTCTACAAGTAATCCATTTACACAAAAGCAACAAACGAGTAGTAATGTCGATGATTCACCTTCTTCTTCCATCAAACCTGTTGGTATGACGATGACCCGAAAAGTGGTTATTGGAGGAAGCGTAATTGGTGTAGCCGCAATCGGATTGGCCGCTATGCAAAATCGAAATAAAAATGGAGGCGAAGAATAATGGCTGAACACTTGAATAATGAATTGATGTTTCATGTTCTTGGATATATTTCCCCAAGTTTGAACTCTAATATAGATGAGTTGTTGGGTGAATGTGTAACAGAATATGGCTTTTCAAAAGATGATTGCCTTGATATTCTTCAAGAGTTTGAGAATAGGTATGGTGGATATGATGAAGTCATCAAAGAGTTCCGAAGTAAATATTACAATTATGATGCTGAAGAGTTTGAAGCACCTCAAATTGAAGGAAATCCTGAATGGGCTATGAGAATGATTAAAGCACAATATGAGGGTGTTGGAATTGATAGGATATTATCAATACGAGAAGATTTTGAAGGCGATTTATTCATTGAATTGCTTTTGACGAATGGAAACAGGCCACAACTAATAATTGAAAAATCAATGATTGGAATGGATGTTACTGAAGATTATGAAAAGTGGGGTGCTGAAGAGTTTGGGGCTGAAGATGATTATATTCTTTTAGAAGATTTTGAGGGTGATGGGCTGATTGTTTGTAGTAATGATAAAGAAAAGGTGAGAATCTTATTGAGAAACAATTTTATCAGCCTATGCCTTAATGTTTATGAACCACATGAGTTATATGGGATGGGGGTTGATATAGAGATTCTTGAGAAAGAGGGGGCTGAACACCCAACTATTCAAGACCAACTTTTGAAGTGGTTTGACTCTCAAACATTTGCGAAACAGATAGGTTGGGGAGGCTTTAGGGATGAGAGCAAAGTATTGAAAGAGGGCGGATTTTATACTGAAGGAGAGGCTTTTATTGAACCCCTCTCAAATTATACTCAATGGTTTGTAGGCGAAGAGTTTGGGGCTGAAGAATATTTGAAAAATGGCGTTCCACTCAGTCAGGATGGCTACAAAATTGGCTCGGCTATGAGTAGATTAACCAAAAAGGAACTGATTGAAGAGATACTTGGTTCATTCCCATACGATTATTTACTTGAAAATGGTATGGTGGAAAAGGTAGATGTAAAAAATGCTGATTTTTCACCTGCTGATGAGATGGCATTAAGGAAGTATATCGACTTGCCCCCTGCGGGAATGGGAGATGAGAAAGGTCGAAGATACCGAAAATGGGAACATAAGCAAAAAGGTGTATTGCCTAAGCAAAAATCTCTTGATGAAATGAGGAGAAAGGTAGTAAATGAATTACCAACAGGATTCAAAATGGCGCAATTAGGAATACTTGCACTCTTTGGTGGATTGGCTTATCAAAGTATGAGAAAGAAGGAGGACTGAAGAAAATGAAAAAATATGCAGATGGAATGAACTTCGGAGAAGCAACCAAAACAGGATTTGGGATTGCGGCAGGTTTTACCCTGTTCAACCTAACTATTTTTGGAATTGCCACAGTTGCGGGCATGGCTCTTTCCAAGAAAGAATGAACGAAGATAATAGGTGGTTAGATGGCTCGGAGATTGAAAACCATAGCCCGATGGGTAAATGAGAACTTAGGGCCTTATGGATACTACGCAACTGTTAAACCATCAGAATACAACTACTCAGTAGGTAGTTATTTTGGTGGAAATGTTGTAGGCTATCATGGTTCAAGAGATGGAACTCTATTTGAATGTTGGAAACTTACTGATTTGAGAAATTGGGATGATGTAACCACCACCATAGGAAATAACCGATACCGAAGAAAGAACCTTAGACAATTTGCAGGGAGGGATGGTATTTGGAGAAGGATAAAATCCCATAATTCGGCTGAAACATACCGACACAATGCTGAAGTTGAACGATTTGTTAGAGGTTTAGTGAGAACTGTTAGGGAAGAAAACCCCGATGCTGAAGTTGCCAATTACGAGGCTGAAGAGTTTGGTGCTGAAGAGTTGGGAACTGAAGGTCTGAAAGGTGCAAATATTGAGATGGCAAAATTAATGCACAATAGATTTGTCCCTGCGTGGAAATCCTCTTATGGGCTTTCTGAAGAAGCGGAAATAAGAAATCGAAGAATCAATAATATTCTCCACGAATTGATTAATAATGGAAACATAAGTTCTGAAAGAATGTTTTACACTATGCTAACCTTTATGCCTACAAGACAAGTCGATAATTTGTTGGAAATGCTTGAAAGGGGTATTGAAGATAACAATATCAATTATGGTGTAAGCGATTTTGATGCTGAAGAGTTTGGGGCTGAAAGATACGAACCAACACCAAAGGAAATCCGCTTCCTTGTGAGAAACTTGAGAGCAGTTTGGATTAAATATGAAAGAGGCATTTATGACGAAGATGATGTGATTCAGAAAATGGAAAGGATATTGTATCATACAGGAGTTATGCAAGAAGGATATGCGGCTGAAGAGTTTGGGGCTGAAACCGAAACATTTGAAGCAAGATACAAAAATGATGGAACTATTGCATATACTGAAACTGAATGGTTTGGCGGATATTCAAGAAGAGGAATCAATAGTTGGGGTGCAATCCCATTAGGTAATTTTGAAGGAGAAAGGTATTATTTCATAGATGGAAAAATCGTTATGACCTCACCCCAAGTAAAAACATTGAAAAATGAGTATAATGTAAAGGCAATAAGAGATTTAAGGCATGATGGGTGGGATAGGCACTATCAATCTATGGCTACTCCAATTCAAAAACTAAGAGCAAGGAAACTCATAATGAAAGTATTTAGAGAATATGATAGGAATACAGGATTTAGCAGAGGGGCTGAAGAGTTTGGGGCTGATGTGGTTGGCGAAAGAGATGTTGATTTTCAAGTGTATGCGTATATCAATGATGATGAGGATGAGTGGGGCGAGCCTATTGGACTACCTATGCCTGAAAAATCATATTTGAGTGGTTCAGATGAGTTTCATTACATTGGTTTTGATTCAATAGAAAAATGTAAAGAATACATTACGAACTTACCTAAAGGATGGAGTGGAAACATAGAAGTAATAATTTATGATGAGGAATCTAATCCCGAAATAATAAGTTATGAAGAATACAAAATAATGGATTTTGATGCTGAATCATTCAAATCGGAAACTCAGGCCACAGTAATCAGTAGCCTTGTATCTCTTGGTGCATTAGGAGTAGGAATATTACTCGGAAAAAAATTATTCTTCGATGAAAAGGTGTTGGGATAATGGATATAACGCCCTCAATATTAGTTGAACCAATCGAGTTCGGTGTCGGTGAGATTACACCTGAAAGGCTTGGAATTGATATGACTAATTCTCCTTTTTACGAGCCTATGGATGAGCCTGAACCTACTAACATTGTTGATGAAGATGAAGAAAGTGAAGCACCGCAAACATTTCAAGCCGATTCCATTAAGGATGAAGTGATATATCGAGCATCAGAAGGATTTGAAAAAGGGCTACGATATTTGTTTGATAATCCTAAAATTGTAGGCTTGATTGCTCTTGTAAGTATAGGATGTTACGCATTAGGCAAAAAGAGTTCAAGACGACAGGCTTAAATATCAAAAGGGAGAGTTAGACAATTATGGTATCCATGAAGCAATTATTTCTCGCAGTTTTAGTTGGGATTGGTGGAGGTTATGCCTATCAACAACTAAGGCAAGACAAGGAAACTATGTCTGCTGAGTTTAGAACTGAAGGCAGTAATGGCGATTCCACTCCTACTTTGTGGCAAAGGATTCAAACCGCAGTAGGAAATGTTCGACCTTCGCAACTTGAAGAATTGTCTATTGAAAAGACAGGAACTTCAATGGATATTTACCCACAAAGTTTCGACCCTGCTTTCGTAGGGAGTTATGACCTTACTACTCAAACTGCGGCACGAACTATGAATATGAGTCCATTCGGGCCGGGTGTTATTGATTATGAAGTCAAAGGTGAAGCGTATGGAACAACTTTGAAGGCTGAAGATTTTGAAGCAAATGCAGTCGGTCAGCAAGCACTTCCATCGAATCAAGTGCCTATGGCTTACAATTACCCAAGTGTAATGGGTGCGCCATGCAAACTACCTTCAAATGTCGGCATGGATGTTAATGGAAATTATGAGAATAGACCTTCTATGCCTTCTAATAGAAGTGGAGATTTTGCCCGACTTTCAACCGTCTATATGACTACCGATAATCTTGGGCCTGATGTAAATGTTTCCTACTCAGATGGAAGCACAGTAAAATCTCTTGAAGAATGGAGAAGGACTCACAATATAAGCCCCGTATCGGATACGACCTACCAAGCCATAGCAAGGAATGGTGGGCCACGAATTATGATACGGAGGCAATAGACAATGGCTTCTAAGAGAGATGTCTTTGCAGTTTTGATTGCTTCCAAATCTTTTTGGGATTACGAATCAAAAAGTTATGATTCTGAAAAGGGCTTCTACAATGATGTATGGCTTACAAATGATAAAGAAAAAAGACCTTGTATGATTTATTATCAAAGAGGCGATACAGATGAAACAGGATTCACCCCTAACTCTATTCAGATGAATGATGCCAATGGTGTCGTTCTAATTATGGGGAAAAATAAGAAAGGACAACAAATCAGGAGAGCCTTCAAAATAGGTGAACCTGCACCTCAATATCTTACTATCAAAAAATCACAAAACAGTAGGCGACCTACTACCTTTATTGTAACAGATATTATCACCGATACGATAGAGGGAGTTCCTAATATCAAGAAGTATCTTGGGATTGTTGATGAACAGGAAGAAGAATTGAGTCAGGATGAAGATTTTTTCAATATGAAGGGTCTTGATTATGAGGCTGACGATAATGTTTCACGAAGGGAATGGACTTTCCTATGGAAGCCTGTGTGGGAAGGATTCGGAAACTCGGTTTATGCCTCAAGCCTTGAAGGTGCGAAAGAAGAGGTATTGCGACAATATCCACAGGGTTCATCTTTGTATCAGAGGGCTGATTTAAGCACACTTACTGATGACCCTCTTGTAAATAAACGGAGAAGGAGAGATTGGGATTTACAATGGAATGCTGAAGGATTTGAGGCTGAACGGAAATATGGTGATGAAGAGTTCGGTCTGATTAACCTTGATAACGACCATTACTTACGGATGGATAATCGGAATCAAAGAACATTTTTGGATTTCCTAAGAAATCTCAAAAGAGAATACGGATTAAATCTCGGTGGATTCATGTTTGTGGATGCTATCGGCAACCAATATGAAATCATTGACCGAGAGTATTACGCTGAAGAGTTCGGGGCTGATGAGAGCATAAATCCAAAGGATTATATTCAAGTTTGGATTTTGGATGAGTGGGGGAATAGTGAGTCGCCCATATACCTTAACACCTATGACCTTCGGTTTGGAGAAAAGGGTTCAACCTATTTCAAGGCACTCCGAGAAGTATTGGATAAGGGAGTCAAGGAGGGCGACTATGAAGGCTACAAAATTAGAAAGACAATTCCCTCCCCTGCAACGCATGATTGGGATGATTGGTTATCCTATGATAGCGCATATAACGATTCCTACTTCTATCTAATCTATATCTATGGAGAAAAGTTCCTTAGAGGGGATGCCGAGTTCCCCTTTGTTGAGAACAAATACACAATAGAGGAAGGAGATAAATCTTTCAAGGTTGTTAGTGAAAGATTTGAAAAACCTCAAAGGAAAACAACCGAACCGATGGATGGCTTAGGTAGTTTGTTTGGGGCTGAATCTCACACAGATAGAATAGCAAGGCTCAGGCGAGAGATGGAACAGGCTCAAGATGAACTTGAGAGAATTGAGTATTGTAATCATCAAGAATGGAACTCAATAAATGGTTGGGTTGATGAAAACCCGTTCAGCCTGACTATTGAATGCCCACAATGCGGTTCACATGGCGTTGCCGAATGGGATGAACCAACGGCAATATCATGGGATAGAACTCACCTTGCCGAAGAGTTTGGGGCAGAGGTCGGTGGGGATTGCCCCTCTTGTTCATCTTGTGAACACAGGTGGGTCGTTTCGGATACATATTCTGATGGGGATGGTGTGTGGGTTGATGTTAATTGCGACAGATGCGATATGAAAGCAGGTGCTTGGACTTATCCATTTGAGATTGAGAATATGCCTACTTTGAGAGAAAGTCGGTCTGTGAATAATATCTTAGAATGTTCTCGATGTCGAACAGGGTTTGTGCGAAATGCTGAAACCTTTGCGGCTGAAGATGATGAAAAGGTCGAGCGAATTATGAAACTTCTAAGGATTGTAAAGCGAAAGGCGACAGGCTCAAATGCTCGTTATGCAAAGACCTATGCAGATGCGGCTGAAATTGCTTACTACGATTATGGTTTCAAAGGTTTGAAAACACAGGTCGCTTATGTCTTGAGTAATCTTAGTGGATGGAGAGGGGATGAAGCAAGAGAAGTCAAGGCTGAATTAAGAAGGTTAGTGAAATAACCCATATCTTTATCTATCAAAAAGTATGAAGTTTCCCCATAGTGATATTTATGGGTGGCGAACTTGATAGAATCAATCCAACAATTGTAGAGGGTGCTGAGGATATTTTCGGTGCTGAACTTCAAACACATAGGCCGGGTTCTTATGGTAAGAGAAGCGAAGGGCATTCAAGGATGACTCACGAACAAGTAGCAGAACTACGAAAGCATTTAGCGAGGCGAAAAAATATGAAGAGAGCAGAACAAGGATATAATGATAAAATGGATGAATCACTTGGTATGAGGCACAAAGGCCGACATTCTCAATCTATGAAGAGTCGAAGGGATGAAGCATCTGCTATGGATAAGAGGCACAGTAAAATGGGTCGAAAATACGATGATGTAATGACTATGGATGCTTATGATGACCCAATTAGTGAGCGACAAGTTTATCTAATCAAGAAACTTGGTGGAAGAGTTGGTCGAGATATGAACAGGTCAAAGGCATCTGATTATATCAAGGAACTACAAGGCAAAGAAAGTGGCACATGGAAGGATGCTGAATCCTTTGAAGCCAATGATATGCCTGTTTCTGAAGAAAACATGGTTAATGAAGGCTCAGTAGATGCCGTCTATGGTGGTGGCGTAAATGTTGCCGTATCAGGTGATGGAATTACACCTACGGCAAACCCAAGTGTTGATGAGGCATTCGATGTTGGAAACGATGTTGGAATTGATGTTAGTGAGCAAGAAGTTATGAATGTTAATCCAAGTGTGGATGCACAGTATGGCGATGGAAGCATGAGTGCTGAAGGAAACGATATTGTAGAAACCGTTCAAGACCTCACAGGCAAAGTTGGTTTTAGAATCAATGGATGGGTTGCATCTGCAATCGTAGTGGGTATCGCAAGTATGGCAGGTTATCATTACGCAAAGAGGTGAATAAAATGAGCCGAAGAGAAAGGATTGGAAGCCGATATATCACCCGAAGAAAGGATGGAACTTTCAGTAAGAATGTTGATATTGGTAGAAGCCTTTCTGCTGACCGAAGAAGGAAAGCAAAAACTCAAGTGAAATCAGGTCAGGGTCGAGGAGATAAAGGCGACATCAAGAGGGCAGAAGATAAACACCCTAAGTTGAGTGCAAAGGCAAAGAGCGTTTATGTTTTTCCTAAGCGACAAGCATATCCTATTGGGGATTTGAAGCATGGAAAATATGCCCTAATTTATTCAACATGGCCTGATAATAAAAAGGATGCGGCAAAGGTTAGAGCCGCAGTATTCAAGCGATACCCTCAACTACGAAAGTGGTTTGAAGGTGGCAAGTATGAAAAGAAAGATGTTCCTGATGAATATAATGCTGAAGCCTTTGATGCTCAATATGTTATTGTTCATGGTGAGGATGGAAGAAAAAAGGCACACAAAACAGGATTTGAAGAGAGGGATGGCTTCACCCCACGATTCATAGAGCGAACAAGGACTGAGCAACTTGGAGATTATGTTCCCTCCGATAGTGCAATTGATAATGTGGCGTTTGAAAACCACGCTGAAACCTTTGATGCAGAAATAAATTATGATGCAAAAATTAAATTAAATAGA
>CEVZ01059182.1_pt1 | contig 15733 bp, 12 predicted proteins | sample 361371 | NCBI WGS metagenome assembly CEVZ01 (sample SAMEA2620217, study PRJEB7988) | marine metagenome | isolation source: saline water (ENVO:00002010), including
CAGGGAAAGAGGAGGAGGCCACCCGGTAAGCCCCAGGGAAAGAGGAGACCAATCCAAAAAAAGGGCAAACCGGGGCAACCACCTGTCGGGGAAAAGAAAGGAAGAAGAATCAAGATTAAACTAGGGCTTAGGGCGAAGAAACTCTCCGAGGAAGCGGATACATACGCAGATCAGGTAGGGTGGACAACCTCTTCTTCGGAAACAGTTCTCAGTGAGCTAAAGGATATCGATGAACAGGTAAACAAAGAGCCTGAAACCCTGATTCACCATTGCACAATGTGTGGAAGTAGGATGGAGATTCCTAGACCAAATCGAGAGAGATACAAGGTAATTTGCGCTCATCCAGAATGCGGCCACGAAGACAACATAGGGTTCTGATGGAAGAATGAGGCGAATAGCTATAGTTCCCGCTCGAGCAAACATCCTCGGCGAGTATACCGACCACAGAGGGGGCCTCTCACTACCCTTTGCAACACAGCACAGATTAACACTCACTGCATCTGAAAGAGAACGCGGATTCACTGGCAACGGAGACATAGTGTCTCTTTGGAAGGCTGCAGGGGGTTGGCCCGCAGATTTAGAATTGGAAAGCAAGATTCCAATCGGAGCAGGAATGTCCTCTTCGGCAGCACTTTGCGTCGCGTTAGCGCTTTGCATCAACGGAAAGAGAAGCCATATGGAGACATGCCTCGAAGCTCAAAGGATTGAGCATGAGTTTTTGGGGACGCCATGTGGCCTGTTGGATCCGATCGCAATAACACACTCCTCTGAGAAACATGCGATAATAATAGACTTCAGCGACCTATCAGTAACGCCTTTCAGAATTCCAGAAGAGTGGAAATTCAAGATCATCGACACTGGTGTCAGACGCCATTTGAAAGATACGTCATATGGCCTCTCAAATGTTGCAGAGGACGTCTGGAAAAAACATGTAGCCGAGGAGAGCAAAAGAGTTCGGGAGGCAATTTCTTGCGATCCCTACCAACTTGGGAAATCCCTGAACCAATCGCACTTCTCATTGAGTTGCAGAATCGGTGTCAGTACACCCGAAATTGACCAACTAGTGGAGAAGGTCCAGACAACAAAGGGTGTTCTTGGGGCAAGGCTAATGGGAGGGGGATTTGGAGGGATGATCTTGGCTATAGTTGAGAACAACATCGAAGTCCCCGGAACAACAATCGTACCATCAGAATCAGCCATCTTGCAGGAATTTGTCTAATTCCTCCAATCCCTCCGGGGTTCCAATATCCCAGAATCTAGAATCATCTAAGTGAGCTGCAATAAAACCAGAAAGAGAAGGATACATCTCCTCCTCCCAACTCCAAAAACCCTCCCTTCCATGCGAAAGAACCACCGACCTCTCAACAACGCTGGTCCCCGCCTCAAAACCATTCAGACCCTTTGGATTTGAGAGCCTCTTATCGTACCTTACAACCCTCTCTCCGCTAAACTCTAGGTTGTATGAATCATGGTTGGTCGCCACTGTCATCGTAATCGGACATCCGTTTGCAAAGTGCGTTTCCAGGAGATCTTTGTAGCTGATCTGATGCAAATCATCACCCCATAGAAGGATGAACCTCTCTTCAAGAAGAAAGCGTCCATTCCACAAGGCACCCCCCGTGCCCAGAGGAACATCCTCTCGAAGAAAACGTAATTCGAAATCAGGATGAGCGTAATTCTCAAACCTCTCCCCAAGATGTCCAGTAAGCAACAAAGCTCGGGAACATCCCTGCATGCTGGCCCAATCTAGAATATGAGTTAGAATGTCCTTTCCAGCAACCTTAACCAGTGATTTTGGAGTAATATTGGTTATATTACCCAACCTAGTACCCAATCCACCGCATAGAACAACCACCTGTGGCATGACGTCTTTAGAAAACTCAATTTGTGCCATCCTTTGTCTCCACAGCAATCCTAAATTGAAGTAGCTATTAATCAGCAGGTTTCAAGCGGATGATAGTTGCGCGATGCTCGATGACTAGGCCCTTATTGGCGTTGACGATATCTCTGATGATGTCTCTAGTTTCCTTCTCAGGATGTTTACAGGATGACGAAAAACCCTCTGAGGAGGCGGAGAATAACATTCTAGAGGGAAACTTCGTAACCGGAAAAGACGGGCTTCCCATAGATGTCGAGATGCTGAACCTCTCATTTGTATTCAGTAATGTTGGAGAGGACGGCGCCGAACCATCAATAGGAATCACTTCGAGTGGTTGCATGTTCTTCACAGCCTTTGAGAAGGTAATGAGATCCTGCGACCACGGAGAAACATGGGAACACATGAATTCTATTTTCCAACACCCCTCGACTAGCGATCCTTGGCTATGGGTAGATCCAGTTACAGACCGAGTATTCGATGTTCAGATGGTAGGCCTTCTAACCACTTGGATAGCTTGGAGTGATGATGACGGGGTAAATTGGCTCGGAAACCCTCACGATTCCGGACCAATCCCTCTTAATGACCACATCAAGCTTGGCTCAGGTCCTTGGACTGACGAAGGTTATGGAATTCTCGGAGGGCCCGGGGTATTGTACCCAACTGCAGTATATTTCTGTTACAACAAGGGTGCCGGCATATTCTGTTACACCAGCTTCGATGGCGGGGCCTCATTTGAAGTCGGGGGCCAAGTATACGGCCTAGTCACGACAAATGGCGGTCTACATGGGGCGATAACAACAGCACCTGACGGCACCGTGTACGTGACACCCAGAGTTGAAACGCCGACTATAGTCTTCTCAAAGGACAACGGACTATCTTGGGATGAGAGAACTATGGGTGAGGACGTTGGCACCCCAAACCCTAGGAAGAACTCCGAGGTTGCGACAGATACAGAATCTAACGCATACCATATTTGGGTCGGTGGCGACCATGGAATATACATGTCAAGAAGCACTGATTCCGGCCTAACTTGGGAACAGATCAGCACTAGGGTTAGTCCCGCTGAAGTAATCTCAACCACATTTCCCCATACTGATGCAGGGGACCCAGGCAGAATTGCAATCACTTACCTTGGAAGTGAGAACTCTAGTGCCTTGAACACTTCAAATATCGACGGCGAGCCATGGGATGGGAATCCGCACTATGCTCCATCAAATGTGAGCTACTATCTCTACATCACCTATAGCCTAAACGCCCTAGACCCCGAACCAGTATTCCATACTATCCGAGTGACTCCCGATCCTGTCCAAATAGGAAGTATTTGCCTCAATAGTGGAGACTGCAGGGACATAGGGGGGTCAAACAGAAACTTGCTGGACTTCAACGATCTTCATATTGACAGGCAAGGAAGGGTGTATGTAGCCTTTGCAGACGGATGCATAGATTCCTGCGCGTCTAGTAACAACTCTACTCCCGAGGACTCAAGGGACAAACTAGGCTCTGTGTATTTCCTAGGAAGCGGACCCAGTTTACTGGAGGAATTCGGTGAACTATCAGGCTTTGAGAACGTTTCAGACTCGTGAATAGACCTCAATAGAATTGAAATCTGATACCTTAGGGCCAATGTATAATGTTCAGAGCAAAGTGCTTGAAAGCCATCGCTCTCACAATTCTATTAGTTTCAAACTCTGGGTGCCTGTTTTGGACCGATCAGGAAAAGGCAGCAACTCCCAATGAAATCAAGTATCCTGAAATTTGGGAAAGGCACACTCTACTATGGAACATGAGCCATAGCTACTCATTCGTATTGGAACCAGGCCCGAATTATGCCTTGGACGTCCAAGAAGCCTTCATTGATGTAGATACCAGTGACGTATGGGAAACCGGTCCCGAACAATCCACAGTTCACATTTCTTTCTGGCTGCCAAACAATACTCTAGATGGTGAAAGAGTGCCAGTTATCGCCGTGGTAAGCCCCTATTTCTCGTATGGACAACCTGGATCCGAGTCCCCCCCGACAAATGTCGTAGGGGGCGGCCGTGGGGAGTTCATATTCGATAATTTCATCCCTCACGGATACGCCTTTGCTCAAGTAGCAGTTTTCGGAACAGAGGAGTCAAGCGGGTGCTTCGACTATAGGGGGGCTGGTGAGGGTTTGGGAATCCACCATGCGGTGGAATGGTTGGGGATGCAGAATTGGAGTAACGGAAACGTCGGTCTTTACGGAAAGTCATACGAAGGAGCAACTCAATGGGAGGCAGCAGCCATGGGGAGCCAATATCTCAAAACGATAGTTCCAATTTCAGGAACTACTGCACTTCATCCACTGTTGTACAAGAACGGCAGTGCTGAGGCTAGGAGCCAGGTAATGCACATGAACTATTTTTCAAGCACTGTGGATTACAACGAAGACGACTTTGACAATGTCTGCCCTGACATCGCAGAGGGATTATTTGCCGGCCCGGTAACCTACATCGGGGGTGAAATGGACCCTTACATGGAAAATTACTACGATGAAAGAAGCCACATAGACAAGGCTCTCTCTAACTGGAACGGCAGCATATATTGGGTTCAGGGGATGCAAGATTGGAACGTGGACCCCCACCAAGTGTTTGGAGGCCCACCAGGGACAAATTGGTATCAAGAATACATCGACTCTGGTTTTGAAGTAAGGGGAATTATGGGCCAATGGGGCCATCACTATCCAGATCAAGTAAATAGCCACGAGGGGGTAGATCCTGGCTACGGCTACGAAGCTCTAGACAATATGACACGATGGGATTGGGGCCAGGATTTGTTTGAGTGGTTTGAGTATTATCTGCAGGAAAGGGGACCCAAGCCGGACCTAATAGCTCAAATCCAGAGAAACGACGGCCAATGGAGATTAGAATCAACATGGCCTCCTCAGGAATTCGAGAAATTCACATTGGATCTAGCTGATTGTGGAAATGACGGGGCATTCGTAGGGGGTGCTCCAGTCGTAGGAGGGGGCCAATCGGTCACCATAGAATGCTCGTCGATTAACCAAGAGAGAGACATGCATATCTCTGGTCTCCCAACATTCCACCTTTCTGTGGTTCCCAGTTATGACGGGGGTCAGGTGTTTGTCGAAATGCAAGATGCACAAACAGGAATGAGGATAGGCCATGCAACCATGGATGTTCGGTATCATGAAGGTGGATCAGAACCGAAGACAGTCATCCCAGGCCAGCAAATTGTAATGATGATGGAATTTCAAGGAATAGACGCCATCATACCCGCTGGCCATGGTCTGAGATTTATTCTGACCGATACAGGCGAGGACTATCTGGCTCCAGCATGTGGGACGGCATGTTTGGTTCACGTCCTCCCTTCTCTGTCAACGTTCGAAGCCCCTCTGGTTGATATTGACATCTCAAATGTCATTATCACGCCTCAGTTAGAATGACAAAACCCTCGGGAGCATTCATTTCCGATGCTCTAACCCAGACAAGCAATGTCACTACCTAGGAGGGCGATGGAGCAAATGGGATTCTCGATTTGTTGCCTAAAGTGTGATGCTCCAGACTTACCAGGCTCTAGTAGGTGCAAATCATGCATTCAGAGCCACACCTCAGCTAGGGAGAATCTGACAACTGGAAAAGCCCGATCAAAGGCCCAGAGGTTAGCAAGAGAATTTGTAACGATGCTAGCAGATCCATTCAGCTTTACTGATGATGACGATCACGGAAATTGGATGCAGGATTATTCAGAGCTCATTAGAAACCATCAATTTGATCCGGAAAAGGAACCTGATCAAAGGACAGCTCATAGGCTGAGACTTTCCAGAAAGACTTCCCTAATCAGAGATGTAGCCAACCATAACAAATGGGCGGACAGACCCCCCGACGAAATCGAGATAGATGAAATGCGCGAACTTCTAAGGGAAGGAGAAACAGCATCCCCCATGACTTGGGAGGATTTGATTTCTGAGATCGACGAAATAATTGATGAGCAGTAGATAGCATTCAAATGATACCAAAGGAGACTGGAAGCAATGACGGGGGAAAGAGATCCAAGGGCTTGGAGAATAGACGAAGACCCGTTCGAAACCCGTAAGAGATCGAAGCCAAACTCACCTTCTATGAATGATGGGAACACGAGACAATCTAGAATTCACATAGTCCAGTTAGGTCAGGATGGGAAGGTAATCTCGGGGTTCTTCGGGACTCAAGGAACCGCTCAATCCATACATCTTCACCAGGGATCAATTTGGCACTTCTCAGTGATGGAAATCAGACATCTAGCCTTGGCTACAGGGGCATTTACTCTGGCTCTTGCCCTTATGTTCGAGGGGGGAATATGGAATATTTCTCCAGCCTTTCCAGCCTATTGCCTGCTTTCGTTGATCTCACTAGCACCCGCCTTTCTTCTTCATGAGTTTGCGCATAAGTTTGTGGCCAAATACTATGGTTGTTGGGCTGAATTTCGAGCAGACCCAGGAGGCCTGAGATTCGGCCTAATCCTTGCGGCAGTAATAGGGATCGTATTCATGGCACCAGGGGCAGTAATGGTAGCTGGGAATGCAACTAGGAGTCAGTTCGGAAAGATTGCAGTAGCCGGACCAGTAACCAATATGGCATTATGGGGTATAGGATACGGAGCATGGTTGATTCTAGGGGGTTTTATCTGGCTAATTGACATCGTTATTGGATACTGGCTCTGGGGGAACGCAATTCTCTGCGCGTTCAATATGCTGCCCTTTGGACCCCTTGATGGGAAGAAGATTAAGACTTGGTCTGAGCCAATATTCTTTACTTGCCTGAGCATTGCAGCTGCATTGGTCTATATCACTCAAACCAAGATTGCAATTTTCTAGAACATTCACAATGCATTCAGCACTGGGCTCTCATCGCAGTGGAAGAAAGTCATCAATGCCCACCAGGTAATCATATCTAGGCTGTTAACTAGGTTCGCCACCCCTGTGTTCTCTTCCCCGTAGCTCTTTCCTGTTGTGTCCATCCACTGCTCCATCTCCTCTAGGGTGTCGCAGGTCTGGTGATAGCACCAGTATCCATCAACTAGGCCCCCAAACCCTAGTGTAACTGTTCCAAGATTGTCTTGGAAGCTAGCATGATCACTTCTGGCCGTGGTATCCTCGTATACTATCACTTCTGGCCTATCCATGTCGAGCCAAACGTTGGTTTTCCAGGTATCTGCAGAATAGTTTGCTCCCAGCAAAGTCCCAATCTGATCTTCAAGACCGAGAGCATCCGCACCAATCCAGTTTGAAAGCCCAATCATCTCCGGTTGGTCAAACCGGTCGTGATTAGGCCCCGGTCCAATGTATACCCTCATAGGCCAGACTTCGGTGTCCTTAGGGTAACCATCCTCGTCTAATTGCGGATCAGGGTCTCCATGCGGAGCACCACCTCCACCGGGCCAGTTCACACCTCCCATGTCCAGATTGATGTAATTGGTTACAGTTACATCGGGATTATCCTCCTTTACGAAATATTCAGTCCAGTAGTCAGAGCCCCTCTTACCACCCTCTTCTCCCGACCAGAAGCAGAAGACCATAGTTCTCCTACTTTCGAACATAGTTAATGCACGAGCAGTCTCTAGAACCATGGAGGTTCCTGCCGAGTTATCATATGCACCCACTCTAGTACCATATGTTCTCTGACCCGTAAGGTGCGGGTCGAGCATGACGAGGTTCGCAGGAGGCGCGACGTCGAAATGTGCCCCGAAAACAAGCCACTCATTCTCAAACAAGCTTCCCCATTTGTATGCACAAATGTTGTATGACTCAGGGTTCTGGATTCCGAAGATGTCTGTGAATTCGAATCTGTGTGCAGTTACATCCAAGCCAAAGGAAGACAACTCGGAAATGAGATATTGCGCTGCGTCTTCATATCCAGGGTTACCCTGTCCAGCCCACCTGTCCCAATACCCCCGCTTCCCATCTATTGGGTCTATAGAATCGGTTGGATCCGTAATCTCGAACAGCCGATCATAGACTACTCTGCCATGAACTATTCCAGAGGAATGAGATCCCCCCTCTTGAATAGAAACGCTTGATTGCCTGTGTGCTTGTAAGACTTTTACCACAACAGCCCCCCCATTCTCGAGACTGCTGCTAAGAGTTGTTTGGGACGAGTTTTGGTCTACACGAGTCACCCCAGGTGAATCTGAACCGCTATCCCCTCCTCTCCCAAGCCAAGAATCCCAAGACTCATTGGCTTTCCTAACAGGCCAGATATCTCTGCCCTTCTCCCCTAGGAGAAGAACAAAAGTCTCAGTCCTAGGGGGAGCCAAGACCTCGATAGTCAACTCATCGCCTCTGTCCATGTCCAGTAATGTCGAGTTCTGTACAAACCCAGACCCAGAGTCCTTTACGAGGTATGGAACCAAAACTGACAAATCCATTTCTGCAGTAAGGACAACCTCTTGAAATAACCCAGAAATTAGGGTTTCCGGCCCGACTCCAAGTTTTGTCGAGTCGAGCGAATCGCTGCTCTCGCCGAAGCATCCTCCCATAGGTGCGCATAGTATGACAAAAACAACTAGATGCACTCTCATACAGAAGTAAGCCTCTTCTTGATCACAATTCCATTCTCAGCAACTTCTAGAACCTCTACGGTCGGAATCGGTGCAACGTACCCCATCGGGGTCGATGCCGACTCCTCTAGAGCCTCCAAAGCAGCAACCCTCCTCCTCTTCTTTCTCTTCGCTGTCCTTCTTCTAGCCCTCCAGAGGAAAAATACAATTATTCCCATTATATAGAACTGAAGCTGAGAAAGAACCCACATCGGGGTAAGCAGCAATTCGAACTCCAGTCGATCATCTCCCATTCCTTCAGCGATCTGATATGTAATCACCTGTCTAGAATCCTTGTCAAAAGAAGAAACTACAACTCCCTTCTCTGCAGATAAATTTTGCAATTCCACTCCTAGAGGAAGAGTCAAAGTTACTACTCCTCCAAGATTGATCCCAAGCTCATCTGGACCTATATTGGAAAGAATGGAGGCAGGGACGTCTGCTCCAAGCTCACCTGGGGGCCTAATTCCTTCAGCACTAACTAGGCTAGAGGAAAGGGCCCCAGTTAGCCCACTCATGGCAGAAACCATGGGATTCAAGAATGGAGCAACTAGTGCATTTGTTCCGGCTTCAGTTGCTATTCCGATTTGCGGTCCGCCTTCACCGCCTTGAGCCATGGAAATCAGATCCCCCCAAGAGTTCTCAAGACCTATTGTGAACCTAACTGACGGAATTTCGAGACTCATCACAATCCCCTTCTCATCTCCAATAAACTCATCATCATCCACCAAACCCTCCTGTGGGAATGCAATATTGATGAAAAAGGCCGAGAGATCGACATTCCCCAGTCCACCATCTTCCCCAGAAGAAAGCTTACTGGACTCATCACTCATGTAAGATTTCAGATCTTTAGAGAGATCTTCACCGAATCCTGAGAGACCAGTATTATTGTGACTTGAAATCGGCATTTTCTGATTGCAATAGCTCTTACCAGAATCACAAATTGAGAACTCAATCTCCAACGGATCCCCTCTAGCACCAATATCTAGAATCAGACGTAAAAGATCAGCCGGCAGAACTTCGAGTCCTAGGCTAGTGGTTTCTGTGTTGAGACTTTCGAAAACCGAATCAGGGACAGCAATCCTGTGAACTGTCAGATTGATAGATAGCCCAAATTCAACAACCACTCCTTTAGTGATAGGTAAATTGGCAACTGAGAATTCGCCTAGATCAAGATCAACCTCAACATATGCGCAAGTCTTCTGAGAGGAGCCGCAAACTTGGTCCGAGCTGATGCCGTCCTGGCAAGCTACTCCAGTAGAATTTGAGCAAATTGCATGATTCCAAGAGAAAGAATCAGAACCAGCTAGGCTGATTTCACTGTCATGCTGTCCAGAGACCTTGTATGCTAGCTCAATTCTATCGCCTCCACCCGTGGTTGACGCCCACTCTGGAAGAACAATCTCCATGGTCAAATCTGCAGACATTCCCGATGGGAGCATGTCTCCAATGAAAGACTCCATCGTCTGATCGCTGAGCACAGTTGAGAACTCTACCCCAGAATTCAACAGCTTCTTCAGATCGTCTCCTGTTACAGAGTTCATGAATCCGACACCCTCTCCTAGATTACCTCCTAGGAGGTCAGCTAGACTCATTGGGAATACATGGCTAACAGATTTTAGATACACCGGATACAGGTCTTCCATTGCCACTGTTCCTTCTAGACAGAAATGCACACCTCGGTTACAAAGATCTCCATGAGTGTAGTTTAGGCCACCGGGATCTTGGTGTGCCTGCGAAACATGAGTCCACTCAATGGGTCCCATGTTAATATTGAGTCCATTATTCGAGTTTCCTATCGCTTCCCCTATGTCTGAAATTGGCAGATTTTTAGAGAGGTCGCTTAGATCAAGAAGCCCATTGTGGTATCCCATTCGAATTCCATCAGCTGTGATGAAGGGAATGTCAGCCTTGTCCTTGCTCATCAAGGGAGGCACTCCCCACCTATCCAAAGAGCTGGTTTGAATTTGGTATATTCCCGCAGAAACCTCGACGAATGCACTACTCTCGTCAGACATGTCGATTGTTACCTTCAGATCCAAGCTCTTGTCATCCGGGGCAACGTTGGCAACTGCAGTGTTTACAGTCTGCCTATATCCAAGCCTCAGGTTCAAATCTGCTCCCAGAGCCAGTGGCGCAATGCCGTCCGGGTCCTGACGGTTGTCCACGACCCAAAGAGCGGAGTTGTAACCACCAACTTGAGGGACCTCTTCCCCAATATACCCTCCTGCCCTGACGACTGTAGCGTAATCTGGGGGGTGGATGGAGTAGGTGCCCATATGTCCAGGCTCAACACTCACGTCGAATTTCGTAGTCACCTCGGCCCCCATGACTAGAAGCCCCTCAAGAGCTGTGTTGAGTTTTTCCGCATTCACCCCGCTCAGCGTTGAACCGTAAGTTCCGGATATTGGAAGTGAGATGTTAACAGATGTGGTGATGCAGATCGGGGGGTCGAAAGCATTGCCGTTGTCGTTGTCGTTTGGGTCAATAGAGCAGTCCACTGCGGAGAGGTTACCGTCCTCATCTGGAAGGAAGATACTACTGGCCCAACTAGTTTCTGGGTTGCTGGAGCCCCCCCATCCAGAAAGGAAGTCAGTCACACTCCCATTCACCTCATCTAGAAGGGTGTCCTTGATGGTGGCTGATGTTGCATCATTCGGATCGGTGTTGTTGTCGAAAGCAGCTCTCAGAACATCAGCAGGCAGACCGTCATCGCTGTTTATGTTGTCATACTGAAGAACTGTACCCATCCCGTCGAAAATCCCCAGTCCTGTTCGGTCCCACTCTCTAATTGCCAATGATGCCTGGAACTCGATTTCGCTAGGGCTGGTCATGTTGAAGTTGTACATCCCCTCAACCCAGGAAGTAATGTCATCTGTCCCGTCATGGACGTCGAACCTCGAGTCGCAGAACCCCCCAAGCCAGAATACCAGTACGTTGGATGGGTTGCCACATATCTCCAGTCCATCGTCAGATCCCTCCGAAATCGCTGCTGGGACCATGGTCTGTAAGACGAAGAGAAGAGCTAGAATAACCGAAGATTTCCCCCACCCCCCAGAGGAACCAGTCTTAGCGTTCCGCTCATCCATCGAGCAATGACTCGTAGAGTCATTGTTAATGGATTCGGTAATAGGCGTCCGAAAAACACCAGGACTCACTCAGATTTATCCTCGTACCATGCCCCGGCTCCGCCGTCCGGGGAGACCTCGTCTTGGCTCTGTTGCGACAAACCTCCAACCTCTTGCTGGCCACCGAGAATTACTCTGCCCTCCGAATCGACCTCGAAAGTTGTTGCAGGCTTTTCGTCATCCATGAAGAAGATCATAATTACCCCGATCAGTAGTATGACAAAGCTGCAGCACAAGCAGGAGAATCCTACTCCAAATCCAAGTACTCCCCCCATGATATCCTCAACCAACCCCTCTATTACATGAGCTTCAATAAGTGTAACATCTTGCTCCGAGTCGATTTGGTAAACCCTCCCTTCTTCTAGATCATTTATTGTGCCCATGTGGTAGTATCCAATTGGGTCATCTTCCCAACCCAACGGCCTGTCTCCTTCCATAGTGCACAGATCGTGCTTGTAACTGGCCTCCGAGTCACTTCCGTCTTCATGTGTAACATTTAGCTCAAACTCATCACAGCGAACCTCGCCCCTCTTGACAAACAAGTACATTGTCGTATCCTCAGACTGATGCCCGTAGGAACTCCCGGATTCAACCAACAAACCCTCTTTTTCAAACCAATCATCGTCTATGTCCGAAATGGAACTTCCACCAGCGAAGACCATCAGTATTCCGATAATTACTCCGATACCCCCCAACAAGAGGGTCCCTTTCGTAACTACGTGCATACATCTCCGAGGAGGTAGCTGGATTTCAAGCTCATCCTATGAATACCGAGAGGCAGGTCAGACTGGCGTCGACTTCTCTGAACTCACCCATTTCAAGAGTAGTTACGGAGAAGCCTGCATCCATCATCAGCTGTCTGGCATTCTTGTAACCCTCTGCGATGATCAATCGGTCTCCGTATGCTATTGTGTTGGCTGCATAGCTCTCTTCCCCTGGGATCCAGATAATTTCCTCGGCGAAGGAGAGATCAGGAGCTCTGAGATGACCCTCAGCTGCAACAATAGTCCCTGTCCTGGGGCTAGAGCATACAGTGGTCAGGTGGAGAGTGCTTTCTGGGACGTCTAAGAGCTGGACCCCGAAGCCCGCTTCTTTGGCATGATCAGCTAGGAAGGAGGCTCCCTCCCTGTTCGTCCTAGTCGAGATCCCTACTAGGAACCTATCGTCGTAGAAAACAACATCTCCACCATCCAGTGTAGCTCCCTTAGGCATCCTGGCGATTTCGAAGGAATCGTCTAGGTACTCGGCAATTGACTCCTGCTCCCCGTCTCTGCTGGGGTGACCTAGGTTCGGAATCACAGCCTTGTCGTCAATAATCACCGCAGTGTCCTCTGTAAAGCTGCAATCAGGGTATCCCGGTATAGCTGGAAGGGTGACGACTTCTGTCCCGTGGGCCCTCAATGCGGTGAAATAGGCCTCCTGCGATCCCTTTGCCGCCTCGAAATCTGGCTCCCTAGTTTTGAAGTAACTAGACACAGCATCTGCGAACTCAGGAGAAACCTCCCTAGTCAGGGCGCGACCCCTGGCGCGATCGAAGGTTCCGGGCACACTAGCCCCCCCACATTGGCGTTCATAATTCTTAGGAGAAGCGGAATTGCTATTCCGAAAACCGGAAGTCCAAACCCATCAATTATGGACGGCCCATCTGCTTGGAGCCTCGTGGAGGGATTGGACGACTCCTTCGACGAGCAGGGTAGTAAGATAGACAGGTCCTCTCCTCCACAACCAAGATTCATCTCATCGATATTGATGAGAAGGTAGAGATTGAGGTCTTCGATGTTGAATGAAGTTTCGCAGCTAATCGAGGCCAGAAATCTTCACATTAGCAGCGCACTGTCTTTGGCCCACGGAACGCCAATTCACATAATTAAGGGTGAAATGCAATACTTGTATTCCTCTGACGGGTCCAAGTACCTAGACCTAGTAAACAACGTTTCACACGTTGGCCATTGCAATCCAGTTGTTGTCGAGGCGGGCCAGAGGCAGATGGCCGTTCTGAACACGAACAGCCGATACCTGTACGATGGACTAACGGATTACGTCTCCAGGTTGGCCTCCACCCTACCTGAACCACTCTCTGTTGGCTTCTTGGTGAACTCCGGGAGCGAGGCTAACGAGCTTGCTATTAGGTTGGCTAGGGCCCATACCGGTAATCACGATATTGCTGTAATCGATGGTGCTTACCACGGGCATACAGGGATGCTAATCGACCTTAGCCCGTACAAGTTCAGGGGCCCAGGCGGAAAGGGAGAGCCGGAGCCTTGGGTCCGGGTTCTGCCTATTCCTGACTCTTATCGTAGGGAGGGTGAGGACTTCACTTCCGAGGCTGACAATGAATTGGATCGCGATGGGGAAGTTGCGGGTCTGCTTGTTGAGTCGATGCTATCATGCGCTGGCCAAGTTCTACTCCCAGAAGGATACCTCCGCTCAGCTCATGATGCTGTAAGTAGGAACGGGGGCCTCCTCATCGCGGACGAAGTCCAGGTCGGTTTCGGAAGAGTAGGTACCCATATGTGGGCCTTTCAGGAGACGGGGGTGGTGCCAGACATAGTGGTGATGGGCAAACCCATCGGCAACGGACACCCAATGGCGGCGGTGTTCACAACCACTGAAATCGCTTCTTCTTTCAGAGGCATGGAGTTCTTCAGTACATTCGGTGGAAACCCAGTATCATGTGCCATCGGGATGGCCGTAATGGATGTAATTGAGCAAGAAGAACTCCTGTCCAAGGCAAGTACTCTCGGGTCCAGGTTGATGATGGGACTCAATGAATTGAAGGAAAGCCACGAGATTATCGGAGACGTCCGCGGAAGAGGATTATTTCTTGGAATTGAGATGGTAATGGATAGAGAAACCCTAGAGCCTGCTCATCTGGAGGCAGCTGAGTTAGTTGATAAAATGAGAGAAAGGGGAGTACTTCTCAGTACAGACGGCCCTCTTCACAATGTGATCAAGATCAAGCCACCAATGGTTCTGAGCGAGAAGGATGTCGATGAAACTCTGGCTAAGCTAGACGTGTGTCTTTGAGCCTTTGACTCATTCTTCTTCGGATTTCTTCGTAGAAAGGCTCACTTGTCCGACACCTCGTATCCTACCGAGGTGGAATATCAGTACTGCCAATAGAGTCAGGACTAAAATCTCTAGACCAAAGAATGGAATCCAAGACTCCTCGCCAGCCGACGACTCCCCTTCCTCTGGAGATTCACCCGTCTCAGGACTGGTGGTTTCGTCGCGCGGCTCGACTATAATTTCCCCAATCATTCCGAACTCCTCATGGGGCTCGCAAACGTACTGGTGGGTTCCATTCGTTCCTATTTCGAATGTGAAGGTGTAGTCTACGTTTCTAGAGGCCTCTCCGGAATCGAAGAGGCCGTCCTCGGCTACAGCGTTGTGTGCCAACAGCTCTCCGTTCCAGAAGAACCGAACAGAATCCCCTTCTTCGATAGTGACTGAGGATGGTGAGAACCTAAGGTTGGTGCTATCAACTGTGACAACCACCTCTTCAGACGCTGAAACCTCAGACAAGGACCCGGGTAACATTGTAGCCAGAAGAATGAACGTGACTAGGGATACCCTACTCATTGGCGACTCGAGGTGACCACGGTATTCACCTTTTGCGGCTTTTTGCAGATATTATCGAGCATTTGAACCAGATTTTGATATGGTTTTGCACCTACTGGCACTCCAAGGTGAACAGGATATGGAGTCAGGAAAGAACGACAGATTGGAGCAGAACAGCAAGAAAGTTTCGATGGGGGTTGTCGCACTCGCAGCGGTGTCTCTTCTTGCTGGGGCATCTGTAGCAGCGACCTTGGAGGAATACGCTGCACCGGTTTACGCAGAGGCGGACCCCTTCGAAGGAGCAGTCGACGATGTGACTGGAGAGGACACATGGGAGGCCAAGGAAACCGACGAAAAGCCACTGGGCAAGCATATCAGGAAGGCAATGAAGAGCCGGATGAACGACAGGATGGAGGACAGGACCGAGCATCTCGAGCAGAGGATCGACATCGATTCCAATCTCATCATAGCCTTCCAGTTCTGCCTCAACAGCGCGGACTGCACGGCAGACGCCGATTCGCTCTCCGAGATGATCGAGAAGCTAACCTGGGCCGTTGATAGGATGCAGGCCAAGTTAGACGGGACAGACTCCGTGACCAATGAGGAC
>CEVZ01097585.1_pt1 | contig 15713 bp, 18 predicted proteins | sample 361371 | NCBI WGS metagenome assembly CEVZ01 (sample SAMEA2620217, study PRJEB7988) | marine metagenome | isolation source: saline water (ENVO:00002010), including
AACAACAACAGTAGGAAAATCAAAAGAGAGTACATTCGCACTTCGGTTGCGTATCTGATTGAAAATGGACTTGAAGCGATCAAAGCAGCAGCTAAAAACGCATCTCTGTTACTTAAATGAATTCGAGCTACGAGCCAAGTGAGAAAAATCGTTCCTACACTCAACATCCCTGAAAAAGCTCTTAAAGAGGTATCTGAACTTCCGAATAAGTCAGCCCAAAATCCCAAGAGGATGTAGTAGAGAGGCGGATGTCCGTCGCGGCGAAGTGCATCAATTAGTGATGAAAAATTTTCGCCCGCTATAGAGGCAGACTGTGCTTCATCTAACCAAAGTGGTGTCATTGGCAAGAAATTGAAAACTACACCGAACAGGATTCCAATTGAAACCAGCAACCAGAACGTTCTATTCTGAAAAGCAACTTTTTCGACGATACTCACAAAGTAGATAGTACTAGTACATCGCTGAGACAAATATTTGAGCTTCAATAAGTAATTTTTTCGTTAATTTCATCTCTCCCCCACTTTGGCTCCTATGATCCGTATTAATGACTATTAATTCTGAGACTGAGGTAAAACCACTCATTATAGGAGCTGGCCCCGCAGGTCTAACTGCCGCGTACCACTTAGGTAAAAAAGGAATTAAAAGTCAAATCCTCGAATCTGATTCCGTTGTCGGCGGAATCAGTCGAACCGAGGTTCGTGATGGTTGGCGTTTTGATATAGGAGGACACCGCTTTTTCACGAAAGTTCCTGTCGTTTCTGAATTGTGGCATGAAATTCTTGATGAAGGAGATTTCTTACTAAGACCTCGGATGAGTAGAATTTTCTACAAGGGCAAGTTTTACGATTATCCCCTCAAAGCCAGTAATGCATTAAAGAACCTGGGACTTGTCGAGTCTTTCCTCTGCGTTCTCTCTTATCTCTGGGTGAGAGTTAAAAAACCCAAAGACATAAGCACTTTTGAAGGATGGACTGCTAGTAGGTTCGGCTGGCGCCTCTACAAAATCTTCTTCAAAACTTACACTGAAAAAGTTTGGGGAGTGGATGCAAGTAGAATACAAGCTGACTGGGCAGCACAGCGCATAAAGAACCTTTCACTCTTCAAAGCCGTTATCAACTCACTTATGCCTAGAAGGAATCAGAAAAAAATTACGAGTCTTATCGAAGAGTTTGAATATCCAAAACTGGGACCTGGCATGATGTGGGAGAAATGCCACAAACTTGTTGCTGAACAAGGGAGTGAGGTGTTTTTCCTAAGCCCTGTAACTTCAATAAAACATTCAGACGGAATTGCTTTAGAAGTACGTGCAGAGTCTCAAAATGGTCCTGAGGTTTTCCAGACATCACACATAATTTCCTCTATGCCTATTTCTAAACTTCTTCTATCGATGGACCCTCCGGCGCCAGAAAATGTTAGACAAGCCGCACATTCTCTGTCTTTCCGTGAGCATATAACTGTGGCTCTTGTGGTGCCCGAAGAAGATGGTTTCCCAGACAACTGGATTTACATCCACTCTCCTGACGTCGAAGTGGGCCGAGTTCAAAACTTTGGAAGATGGTCACCACATTTGGTTAAAGACGGAAGGACTTGCCTCGGTCTTGAATACTTTGTTAGTGAAGGAGACGTACTCTGGAACAGCTCAGACAACAGTTTGATAGATCTGGGTAAAAAAGAAATGGAAATTCTAGGTTTGCTGGACCCTGAAAAAGTTGAAAATGCCTATGTAGTTAGAATGCCGAAGGCCTATCCAATGTATGACAAAAATTATTTCAACAATGTTGAAATAATTAAAGACTGGTTAGAGAAAAATACTGCAAATGTTTTTCCAGTAGGAAGAAACGGTATGCACCGCTACAACAATCAAGATCATTCAATGCTTACCGCTATTTTAAGCGTCGAAAATATCCTGGGAGCTGAACACGATATTTGGTCTGTGAACGTGGAGCAGGATTACCACGAAGAAGTTGTGAAAAATTGAAAACTTGAATCAATAATGACTAAAAAACCTTCTTCAATTAGCACCGATAGGACGCATAATCTGAGCATCAAGGGTAAGTCATTCCATATCAAATTAATTTCTTTATCCCTATTGGCTTTCCTGATAAGGGTCATATACGTAATCGTTTTTGAAAAAGGGGACCTGCTAAACGGTGATGCTTTCTACTATCATCATGCCTCTAAACTGCTCGTTGATGGTCTAGGTTTCACAGAGCCTTACAGGTATATCTTTGGAGGTGAACAAGAGTTACTTTTTGTGAGCGACCCTTCTTATGTACCCGAAACCGCCAACAGAAATCTGCCAATAGGGCACATTGAACCAACTGCAGGACATCCGCCTCTTTGGGTGATTGTTTTAGCTTTTCCAATTTTCCTAGGCTTTAGTAGTGTTCTAATACAACAGATCTTTTGCTCATTCATTGGAGCTATAGGCGTCTTTGCTATCGGCTGGGCCACACGTGAAATAGCTGGCGACAAAGCCGGTCTTATAGCTTCTGGATTAGCTTCAATTTATGCTTTCTTATGGTTGAATGATGGGCTCTTGATGTCCGAAACTCTTGTTGTGATGCTGGTAGCACTGTTGATTGGTTTTTCATGGCGCCTATACAGCAAAAACTCGCTTTCAACATTGATACTTTTCTCTCTTATAGGCGGGTTAGCGGCACTCACGCGCGTTGAACTAATAATCGCCATTCCTTTCCTAGCAATTCCAATCTTAAGAGACTCTTCCCAAGATCTTAAAAAACGCCTACTCAACTATTCGGCTGTCGGTTTAATAGTTGCTGCGACAGTCTCTCCTTGGGTGATTAGAAACTTGACCCAGTTTGAAGAGCCAGTTTTGATCTCTAACGGCTCAGGGATTTTGCTTGCACAAACGAATTGTGACGCGACATATTTTGGGGATAAACAAGGATACTGGGAGTATTTGTGTGGCTTACCCCAGCCGTTAGGTGAGAACGGCGAAGCAACAGATGAATCTGTGCGCGACAAGGAATATCGTAAGCGTGGCCTCGATTATGCCAGCCAGCATAAAAGGCATCTTTTGACTAATGTTGTGCCTAAAAGAATGGCTCGACTTTGGGGATTTTATGCTCCGATTGAGCAACTGCGAGCAGACAAACTTGTTGAAGGCAGGAGCTTCAGCCTTTCTTTTATTGGGTTACTTCAGTATTACTTATTGATACCGTTCTCAATTCTTGGAGTGGTCAGACTCAAGCAAAGCAAAAAATTTATTGCGCCAGTTATCACGATTCCTATTATTGCAACTCTGATCGCTGCTATGAGCATGGGTACGACTAGATATCGTGTTTCTGCAGAAGTGCCTTTAGTTATTTGCGCCGCAATTGGAATCAGCTGCCTAGTGGGAAGCTTAAAAAATTTGAATACAGAACCTGATACGGAACTTGCCTACAATTCCGCTACAACGAAATGTTAAAAAAGATTACTGTCACACTCGATGTCGAAGATCTTAGACCTTCTAGGGCTTATGAAGACCGTTCAAAGATGATGACTGAACGCGTTCTAGATATTTTTCTCGAGATGGGAATCCGCGCAACAATTTTTGTTGTCGGTGATCTGGCTAGACGGCACCCTGAGATGATCATTAGAGCCTCTCAAGAAGGCCACGAAATAGGCTTACACTCGCATAAACATATTCCTTTGCAACTCTTAGCTCCACAAGACTTTGAAAAAGAACTAAAAGAGGCAAAAAGATTCCTCGAAGAAACCACTGGGCAGAAAATAAATGGATTTCGGGCTCCCACAATGTCGCTTACTTACAAAACTCGATGGGCTATCCCTATTCTTCAGGAAGCAGGCTTTACCTACTCTTCAAGTGTTTTGCCAGCAAAAAATCCTCTTTACGGATGGGATGGGACGCCAACCTATCCTTTTCGTTGGTTGAACTCAGTAATTGAATTCCCCTGCCCGATCACCAACCTTTTTGGTTTCAATATTCCTTATTTAGGAGGCGCTTATTTTAGATTATTCCCTTCGCTTATTAGGAAAATGGGAATTCGCCGTGCTTCTACAAAGGAAGTGCTTTGGACTTATTGTCATCCATGGGAATTCGATAAAGACGAAAAGTACTACCAGTTAGATCATGTCGGTCGACTTACGAGTCGAATCGCCTGGATCGGTAGATCAGGAATGGAAAATAAAATGCGGAACTTTTTAAGGGACACGTCAGCTGCCTCTCTAGGTGACATCGCCGAATCGATGGACCTTTCTTCGCTTGAAGTGGTAAACCCAGAGTCACCTGTAGCTGGAATAGAAAAATAAGTCATGGTGCATGGCCTTATGAAGATCAGAGAGAGTTCGATAAGACCCAATTTGCTCAATAGGTTGAATTTCAATAAAAGCCTTTTACTAATCTGCCTCTTAGGGCTAGTTGTCAGACTCTTATATTTTTTACTCGTCGTTGCCGACAACCAGCTAAGCGGTGATGCTGCTTCTTACCATTTAAGTGCCAATCTTTTCGCTGATGGCCTTGGTTTTACCGAACCCTTCAGATATCTATTTGGATCTATAGATCTAATTCCTATAAATGGAGAAACTACCGAAGTTATTACTCCAATTGGTCACATCGAACCAACCGCTGGACATCCACCTGTCTGGACTTTACTTCTTGCTGTCATTTCATTTCTGGGTTTTACCACTGTTTTTGAACAACAAATAGTTTCGATTTTATTAGGGATTCCATCGATAATCATCGCAGGTTTTATTGGACGTAAGATATCCTCCGAACGACTTGGCCTCATCACTGCTTTTTTGACTGCCACCTATGCATTTATATGGATCAATGACGGGCTCCTCATGGCGGAGACTTGTGCCATTACTGGGGCAATGGCTTCTATTCTCGCTGGTTTGGCTTTAGCGGAAAACCCAAGCATTAAAAGAGCTTTTATTTTTGGCTGTGTAGGTGGTTTGGCAGCTTTATGTCGAGCTGAACTAGTTCTCTATCTGCCACTCATAACTCTGATCATTTTTTTCAAGTCAGAAATTTCTTTTAAGACCAAACTCACCCAATGCGCCTCTGTTGCGATAGCTGCTTTACTTGTGGTTATGCCTTGGGTAGCTAGAAACCTCAATTCATTTGAGGAAACAGTTTTTTTATCGGATGGAGCTGGGACAGTTTTGGTTCAAGCCAACTGCGATTCAACCTACTTTGGACCTAACCTCGGTTACTGGGAACTAAAATGCGGCCAGCCACCTCCTTATGGCGACTCAGGTGAGCTCTTAGATGAATCACAACGTGATCGAATTGTAAGAGACCGCTCTTTCGAGTACATAAGTAAAAACAAAAAACGTCTTTTGACAACTGTTATACCGGCAAGGATCGGAAGAATGTGGGGTTTTTATAAACCTGTTGAGCAACTGCGTTTAGATACTTTGGCTGATCGTCGCTCTTTTACAGTTTCCTTGCTTGGCTTAAGCCAATATTTACTGCTGTTACCATTTTCAATCTTCGCTATTTTTAATTTCTGGAAGAACCGGAAGGAAACTCTGTTTATAACTGCTTCATGGATTCCAATCGCTACACTGACCGCCGCCTTAGCATTTGGCAATACACGCTATAGAACAGCTGCCGAAACATCATTGGTTATTCTGGCAGCATTCTCTTTTGACTTATTGATAAAGAGGAAACTTGACAAAACTTCTGTTACTAATTAACTGAAGTCTGTTCACATCCTCCTGGTGGATCGTCATATCTCTGATCGTTAACCCAATTATCAGACCACCATGCATCTGTTGTGTGTGGTATTGGAAATCTTCTACTAATTTCTGCAAAAACAGATTCTCCAATTAATACTGCCCCGAATGGACAAAGATGTCCATCGTCTTTGCCATCTCTCACTTTTCGAATTTGATGAACTTCACCATCAAAAGTTTTGAAGTTTCTAGTGAATTTCCCATTCTCGTCTCCAAGCACTCTATTAGTGTCGATAAAAATGATCTCTTCTTTTAAGTTTGAAATATTTTTGTAAATTCTGTTAATCAAATAACGATTTTCTTCTAGACCTTCTGTGTCCGGGGTTGGCGGCATTCCTATCACTATGACTAAAGAAGCAACCTCTAGGATTTTCTCAAATGAGCTTTCAACAATTTCCGAATATTTTTCTTGATCATTTTCGGCAAAAGCCAGATCCCAGCCACCAACCATTACAGTTACCACCTCAGGTTTATTTGCAAGTGACTCTTCTAAATAAACCTCGAAACCATTTTGTGTTAAACCAACTCCCCCAAATGATCTATTTTCAACTTCTGCCATTTCAGTTGCTTCTATAAGCGCTTTTATTCCTGGGTCAGCATCATATGCAACACTGTCCCCAATAGTTGTAACACGCAATGGGTTCTCTCTAGTCGGAACCCTTATTGCATTATTCTCTTGTGCAACTTGAGATATTTCTTCTAGAAGTAAATCATCAATGATTAAAGTTGTTTCTGTCGACTCTTCAAGCGCTTCTCCATCCATGTTTTTCAGAGTTGAACTTTTTTCATCTTTTTTTGACTCTTTTACTGTCGGAATGCTTGTCGTTACGGAAGTGGTTGCTGTTTGGATTGAAGTAAGCGAACTGCTCGTGGTGTTGTTTTCTACTATCAAGGAATCTAAAACGGTTGTAGATGACTGCCGTGTAGAAGAAATTTCAAGAATTGAATTTGAAGAGCTGCAGGCTGCAATAAGGCAGAAAAACGCAAAGAAATAGAAACTATAAACTTTTCTATGCATTTGCTGAGGCTAACCGACCTGTAAGATCAGCGTGCTGTGAAGAAACACAATTTTTTATTAATTTCTGGAACGCTTTTAATAGTCTTGGGGCTTTGGATTGCCTTAATTCCCTTTTCTAGACCTTTGCCTGGAGGGGAAGTATTCTCTTTTGAAAGCACACCCGAAGCCTCCTGTAAAAGTCCAATTTTTGGGGCTTTCAACGATGACTTTCCATCTTATGAGGTTTTCACAACTCCAAAACCGAAGGTAGGTGATATGACGATCACCCGCTCAATTAACTGTTCTGACAGAGCAACATTTCGTTTAGCTTTAGGCTTTTCTTTTTTCCTTTTAGGAATCTCAACGATTGTTTATTTCCGAAAAATAAAAGACGAAAATGACTAATTTAGATCTCCGCTTAACTTCAGACTTGCTAAACGAAGTTTTCAAACCGAAAAAGTTAATAACTGCAGAATTCCTTGAATGGCAATATCTAAAAAACCCTTCTGGTTTAGCCTGTGTTGGACATATGACAGATCAAGGCAAACAAATAAGCAACTACGCATTGATTCCAAAAATCTTCAAAAACCATTTATGTGAAAAAATCTCTCTGGGAGTAGGCGTTGACCTAGCGGTATCTCCCGACAGTAGAGGCGAGGGCATTTTTCGCAAAACTGTAGAGAAAAGCTATGAGGCTGGAATAAACGGAAACCTCAGAGGGATTTTGGGGGTAGCTAACTCTCAGTCATCGCCGCGTATGACTGGTGCAATGGGTTGGAAAAAACTACCCTCAATAGATCTTCGATTATTAAAACCTTCAAAGTCTCTAGAAACTTCAACAACATTTCAAATGGATTCTGACCAATTCAGGGAAAATGCAGAAAAAGGAGTTTTTGATTTTGAAAAGCTAACCCCTTCTTTCGGGTATATGCCTGTCTGGAATCTAGAGCTTTTAACTTGGCGACTTTCTAGACCTGGGTCGCAGTATTTTCTCCATTTATCCCCCTCTGCCCTGCTCATAAGCACAACGGCTTTTTTCAGAGGATTTAAAACAGCCTTAATACTGAAAGCTCTTCCACTTAAACCCTGTGATGAGCGCCTTTCGATATCGCCCTTTATTTCTAACGTTGCTAAACATCATCGGACACCTTTTATTATTTACTGGGGTGAAAATCAATATTTTGAAATGAAAGGAATAAAAATCCCAAGGAAAATTCAACCGAGCCCACTTGAACTGGTGCTTCATTTTTTTGAAAAAAAACACGATTTTCAACTTACCGGATTCGAATTACTTGATTTCGATGCTTTTTAAATAAAGAGAAAAGTCTCAAAGCCGAGTACTGTTCTGTTAATGAAGACTGCAGCTATAGTCCCTGCTTTCAACGAAGCGGAATCACTTCCCGATGTATTGCAGGAAATAAAGCAAGCTTTCCCAGAACATCTCATAGTTGTGGTGGATGACGGTTCCACAGACGGAACGTCTGAAATAGCAAAGGAATTCGGTTGCGTCTGTCTTTCAATGCCTTTCAATCTGGGTATTGGCGGAGCTCTACGTTTAGGTTTTCGTTATTGCAATGAAAAAGAAATTGAACGTGCATATCAGTTTGATGCGGATGGACAGCATGATCCGACACAAATCTCTTTACTGTTATCCGGACTTCAGAAAGCTGACATGGTGATAGGAAGCAGATTTTCCGAAGAAAATTCTTACGAAGTGGGACGCAGCAGAAAAACAGCAATGAGCTTCCTCCGTTTTCTTATAAGGCTTTCCACCGGCCATAAGTTCACGGATACTTCTTCAGGATTTAGAGCATTTAACAAACCTGTAATAGGGCTCTTTTCTGAAGAGTACCCGCTGGAATACATGGATTCAGTGGAGGCAATACTGATCGCTGTAAAAAATGGTTTTAATGTAAGAGAAATTCCAGTTCAAATGCGCGAAAGGTCGGCGGGGCAACCCTCTAACCGTAACTTTCGTCTAATTTATTACTTTTTGAGACTCTTAATAGTTATCTTTGTAGGGTCTCGCAGAAAAACGGAGGGAAAAGCCTGATGAGTTCATCTACACATATTTTGATAGCTGTTCTTGCACTTGGTGCTTTTTTCTTAATTGTAAGATTAGTTCGCCTTAAAGTGCTTAAAGCTAAGTATTCAATTCTGTGGCTCACCGTTGGAAGTGGTCTGGCAATAGTTTCAGCTGTTCCTCAAATACTTGATTGGGCAGCTGAAAGGTTAGATATTTGGTATCAACCCACACTTTTTCTTTTATTAGGAATTGGTTTTTTGTTGCTCTTGTGTATGCATTTTTCTTATGAACTATCCCGTATGGAGAATCGAATCAGAACTCTTGTTGAAGAAATAGCACTTTTGAAAGAGAAATTAGAAAAGGAAAACTAGGAAACTGGTTGTAGATCTTTCAACCAACCATCCTCTACCAACAACTCTTCAAATTGTACAGATAGCGCATCAGCCCCTACCTCAAAGAAGTGCACACCATGCTCTTTACGAAGAGGGAGGATTGACCCATCAGGCATTTCTATATTCCATTTAAATGCGCCCTCTTCATCACCCAAAACTTTCATACTCTCAACCATTTTGGCTCTTGGTGCCCAAGCGGCAACAACCTCTTCCCAAACACTATTCAAGTCGTCAACTAGATAGGACGGATCAGACATTTTAGGTGTCGTCCACCAATAAAGATAAGCGCCATCTGCCAACCAGTGAGAAACCGCGTCGTGAGCTCGCTGCGTCAACACCTCTCTCCACCTGCTCGAACCAGGTTCTAGGTCTTCACCCTCTATTGCATACCCTTGGAATTCGTTAGCTCCGATCATCACCGTCACTACATCTGGCCTTACTTCTCCCACCATTAGGTTGTAATCCGGTATGACATCATCCTCCCAATCCCAGTGAGGAACCGTAAAACCGAAACCAAGCGCCCCTCTTCCTTCTACCTCCAAATCAGGTCGTGGCTCTATAATCCTTTCCAACCCGTATTGAAAATCCAACATCAATGAGTCTCCCACTGCTAGCACTTTCAACGGTTTTTCATCAGTTGCCTGTCTCAGCGCCGCCACAGAATCGCCAGTAGGCATGCTGGTTGTTGTTGAAGTTGTTGACGATACAGAGGGCAACAAGGTACTTGTGGTTTCAACAATAATCTCATTATCAGTAACTATTTCCTCTAAAGAACTCTGAACAGGAATTTCTTGGTAACTGGACTGGGTATTTGCTTGAGTTGCTTTGGGTTTAGTTGTCGTTTTTTTAGAGGACTCTGATAGATCCCCTAAAAGGAGACTCGTACTTGGAACAGTTGGCAGGGATAAAGGAAGCAAAAAACTTTCTGTATTTGAACTTTCAATTATTTCCTTCGATTTTTCTCTTATTTCGCTAATTTTTGCTTTTCTGCTTAATTCACCTACTGGTTCTGACCATTCTTGCGCTAAATCACGGCGCCAATCATTTTTTTGAGTAGATGCCCAAATTTCAACGACGTCAGGAGCAAGAAAAGAGGCTGAAACTAGGAAAAAAAGCATTACTAGTAAAGTTTTAAGTGCCTTATTTGAACTCTTTTTTCCTTTAAAACCAATGGTTTTTAGCATAAACCGGCAATATTACTGCATGAATGTAGAAAAGTCTCGAAAATTCAAAAATATTACGAAAAGATTAAGCAGGATCCACCACCGAGGTATTCGATTATTCTAATTTAACATTTGACAGGTCGATTGGTCCGGTGAGGCCAATCGAGTTACAACAATAAAAGGGGTACCTCTCCATGATGTCAACAATTCTCACTCTGATCATTCTAGGAATGCTCTTCCAGGGTGTAGTTGCAGTTCTTGACAGCATTCTTGACACCGCAGGTGTTAATGGAATGCTGAAAGGACTTCCAATAATCGGCCCAAATCTTAATTTAATTTGGGCATGGCTCTTTGTCGCTATCACTGATTTAGGTGGTATGGACTATGGAGCTTCAACAGAAATTCTCTCAATGGGAGAATTTGGTTCTCAATTAGGTACGGCACTAGCAATTTGTGCATTTATTCCAGTTGGGAATGCAGCTATTTCTGCACTTGGCAAAGGCGTAGCCCGCTAAGTAAGAAAAATAACTTTAAAAACCCCGTCACTTCGGTGACGGGGTTTTTTGTTTTTTAACTTAACATTGCGACTTTCACGAAAATTCCTTTTGCAGCCGCCTTACATGTTCCATCTTCCCAAAGTTCAGCTGAGACAAAAATTTTCCTTCCTTCTACCTTCTCTATCTTGCCCGTCCAAAGCAACTCTTTACCTATAGGAGTAGGTGCTTGGTATTTTATTTCCAAAGTCCCTGTCATAGCGCCACAGTTATTGACTACCAGAACACTCCCCATAATGTCATCAAAAAGTAGAGCGATCACCCCGCCTTGAACAAGGTCAGGTGGTCCAACATATACACCATCAAGTTTTCCTGTAGCTCTAATCTCTTTATAGTTACCAGCAGCAACAACCTCTGCTTTAAGCGGTGGGGCTATAGGATTCAGAGGACCTACAGCTGGACTGTACGGAAAAAAATCAGATGGATTCTCATTTTTCCTTTTGATTGGATTTTGATCATTTTTTAAAGAACCTTGCGCAGTAGTGCCCTTGTAACTGTGCTTCTCTGCATCCTCAACAAGCGATGCAATTTTTTGACTTAGTTCTTCAATTATTTTTCCCGGCGCGTCCATGAGACGAACTGCTTTCATGAGGCGCCTTGTCTCTTCATTTAGTTTCACTAGCTCTTCTTGCATCACTTTTCACTTTCTAATTGTTTAAAGTAGAGATACTCCACTAATACTGATCTGAAGACTACGGTTTATCAAAGAAAGCAAAAACTTGTTATGACGGAAACAGAAAAGAAAACAGCTGTAGTGACAGGCGCGGCTTCAGGAATTGGAAAAGCTACTGTAATCACTTTACTAAAACGAGGATTTAATGTCTCTGCACTGGATATTGACAGCAAAGGACTAGAAGATCTATTCAAGTCACTTAACGTTGAGGAAAACACATGTGATATTTACACAACTAATGTCGCTTCTCGAAATGAGTGTCATTCCACTATCGCTCAGATTTATGATGAAAACGGTCGAATTGATGTATTAGCCAATGTTGCCGGAATAGCCAGAAGCGAACATTTGACTGAAGTTTCTGAAGACTCATGGAATCAGATGCTTGACGTCAACCTTTCTGGTGTCTTCTGGTGTTCTCAGGCCGCAATACCGCATCTGATTCAAACTAACGGCTCTCTAATCAATGTCGCTTCTTGTTCAGGCCTTATGGGTCAAGCTTATACAGTCGCTTATTCAGCTACCAAAGGTGCCGTGATAGCTATGACCAAATCGATGGCAATGGAATACATAAAGTCAAATATACGCATCAATGCTGTAGCGCCTGGAAGTGTAAACACTAAACTGATTGACAACTATTCAATACCTGACGATGTCAACATGGATTTAATTAAGCCTTATATGGGGTTTCGAGGAATGGCTGAACCTGAAGAAATCTCAAATGTTATCTCATTTTTAGTTTCCGATGATGCTAAAAGAATTCACGGAGCTGTGATAACAGTCGATGGTGGACTAACTGCTGGATGATATGAATTCTGTAGAAAACCAAGAAGTAGAAACACCCTTTGTTCTAGGTGTCGACTTAGATGGTGTATGCGCTGACTATACGACTGCTTTCAGAGAAATTGCCGCCAAAGAACTTGGGGTAGAGCAATCCGACCTCCCGCTTAAAAGGTCATGGGATTTCAGAGAATGGGGATTGACAACTGATGAGTACAGGAAACTGCACCATTTGGCTGTTGATGAATACAACATGATGAGACAAATGCCAACTATGGATAGAGCTGCAGAAGTGCTCTGGCGACTGTCTGACGCCGGTGTTTGGATCCGAATCATAACTCATCGTCTCTATGTCAACTGGACTCACGCAAAGGCTGTTGTTGATACAGTTGAGTGGTTGGACGAAGCAAAAATACCTTATAGGGACATTTGCTTTCTTGGCGACAAACCACAAGTCGGTGCTCATCTATACATTGATGATGCACCTCATAACATCGAAGCGCTCGAATCAACTGGCAACAAAGTGATAATTTTTGACGCTCCCTACAATCAGGGAATAGAAGGAATCAGGGCTCATGATTGGGAGTCATGTGAACACTTAATTTTAGAAGAGGCCACAAAAATGGGTTTTGAAATCCAATCGCAACTTCCCGGGTTCGAAAAAGGCAGTGACCGATTCTGATTAAAGACGTTTAAAATCGGGAGTTCTCTTTTCTGAAAATGCCTTAGGTCCTTCCTTGGCATCTTCTGATCCAAAGACTTTCTTACCTATTGGATCTTCGAATTCGAATGCTTCGCTTTCTGTCATACCAGCTGTTTCTCTCAATGTCCGCAATACTGCTTCAACAGCTAGTGGGCCATTTTGACAGATTTTGTCAGCTATTTCCAGCGACTTTTCCAGCGCCTTGCCATCTTCCACTACGTGACCTATCAAACCTAAATTTTTAGCTTCTTCAGCACTTATATGTTTTCCAGTTAGCAGTATGTCCGCTGCCTCTGTGAAAGGTATCTGTCTCGGCAAGCGAACTGCTGAACCTCCCATGGGATAGAGGGACCATTTAACTTCAGAAACACCGAAAACTGCAGACTTTCCAGCGACCCTAATATCAGTACCTTGAAGGATCTCAGTTCCTCCTGCTATTGCATTACCTTCTACAGCTGCGATTAAAGGAACTCTTGGATGTCTGGTTTTCAGTAAACCCTTGTAGATAAAATCGGCGCCCTCTTCTTCCATACGTTTATTCACGTCATAATCATCTGTATCGTCACTGTCACCTGACAGAGAGCGAAGATCCATACCTGAAGAAAAATTTCCGTCAGCACCCGTCAAAATGCAAACACGAATATCAAGATCATTTTCGACCATTTCCCATGCATCAGCCAGTCGTGCGAACATAGGGAGAGTCATTGCATTCTGCCTATTCGGCCTGTTCATTGTAAGAAGTAGAATTGATCCATTTTTTTCTACGATTAAGTCGCTCATACTCTCCCCCTAAAAGTTCAATCAAACGTATATAAAATTCAAATTAAGTTTGGAATCACTTTATTCGCTACCAGTTCTAAACTCTCCCATCCAACAATTGGGTTAATACCTCCAATTAAAGGATGTAAAACTGCCGCTCCGTTATTTTTTACAAGATCCACACACTCATCAGGGGTGAGAATCATATGCTGACCACCTGCTTTTAGGTCATCGACACTCGTTCCTTCAATATGCCAAGATGATCGTTGATCCTTGTACTGCCATGCGGCGTAAGTCATTGCGTCATATACGAGATTAGCACCTATCTCATCCCAAGTTTTTTCTGGATCCTCGCTTACGAGAACCATTCCTGGCCCAGAAGGCATCATGCACATGGGGTTTTCATAACCGAGCAATTTTGCTTCTTCATAGTAAATAGATTCCAAATTTTCATCACGTACCGCTGGTATGAAAGGCAACCCTAGTCTTGCCGCTCGCTTAGCTGATATCTCGACAGAACCTCCGACAGAAATTAGCGAACTTGGATCTGAAACCGGCTTAGGTGTAACACGAACTTTTTTACCTCTGTATTCAAAAGGAGTGCCGGTTAGAGCACTGAGAATTGTCTCTATTCCTTCTTCAGTGTCTTTTCCGCGGGTTTTTCGATTTTTATCAAACATTTCAAACTCTGATTCTCTGTAACCAACGCCTATCACAACATTTAATCTCCCCGGAGCCATTAGATCTACAGTCGCTATTTCCTCTGCTATTCTCAATGGGTCATGCAAAGGCAAAAGTAAGGCTGAAACGGAACAGAAAAGGTTACTGGTTTTCCCTAAAACTCCCCCAGCCAGTAATAATGGAGAGTTCATGTAACCGTCCTCTGTCCCATGATGCTCAGAGAGAACAACAGCTGCGAATCCTTTGTCGTCAGCCCATTTAACCATTTTCAAAAATTCACTGTATTGCTCACCGTGGGTTAGAGAACTTACAAAGGGTGGTATGCGAAGATCAAAGCGTAATACAAACATCTTTCTCCAAATTCAATTTATTTCCGCTAAGGCAGTTCTAGCCATATCGAGATCTTCGGGGTTTGTAACCCCGATCCATGACTCATCTGTTCGAATTACATCTATTTCTACCTGCTTATTTTGAAGCTGTTCTTGAATTGCTAAAGGTAAAAGAAACTCTGCTTGCTCATCTGAATAGTTTTCAGCAATGAATGAATCCCATTGTTTTTGAATTACTTTCAAACTTTTTTCGGGTATCGCCCATAAGTTCATCGACACATATGCACTTTCTGAAATCAAATAGTCTTCATCACTTTTAATCTGATTACCTTCACTTCTTATTCCATGAACTTCTGAAATTTTTGATAGTTTCTCATTTTCAATTGAGAGGATACCCCTTGAAACTTTTCCGTTTTCGGGAAGTGTATGTTTTAGTCGAAAAGCTAGGATCGCTATATTATCACCGTTGAAACCTTTGAGAAGTTGTTCCAATGCAGTCGGACCATAGTAGTCATCAGCATTCATCACGATTATTGAACCTTCCGTTTTACCTAAAGCTGTTACTACAGCATGACCTGTCCCCCACGGTTTAATACGAACAGGTCCACAAGTGTCCTGATGGACTATTTCGATATGTAAACAGTTTTTCTCATATTGACTGAGGTGATTTTTTAGTTTTTCCTCCAGGACGGTTCTAGACACTATTACGATTCTTTCTATTCCTAGACTTATGGCTTCTCTTATCGCATAGTCAAGAAAAATTTCATTTCTCGGTCCTACAGGAACCAATTGTTTTGTGTCGCCAAATCTGGTCCCTAGTCCAGCCGCCATTATCACAAGAGAAGGTTTGTTCATCGATTACGCCCAAGTAGTTACTTATCTAGAAAGGCATCACGAGCGTCATCGCCTATACCCATAAGGTTCATCTCAAATGTGTATCCCTGTTCCAA
>CEVZ01115292.1_pt1 | contig 15689 bp, 6 predicted proteins | sample 361371 | NCBI WGS metagenome assembly CEVZ01 (sample SAMEA2620217, study PRJEB7988) | marine metagenome | isolation source: saline water (ENVO:00002010), including
TAGAACTTGAAACATTATTCAAGTCCTCTCTAGCTAGTGGTCTACCAGCAGCCGTTGAGCCGTCATGTACGACGGCTGTATCTTTAGTTGTGTCGATAGTAACTTCACCCTCGGCTCCAGTAAAGCTACTATGTTGCGAGGTTGTACCTCTTCTTAATTTTAATAATTTTGCCATTTATAAGGTTCCGAAATCGAGAGTTAAGTTTGTACCATCTATAGTACCGATGTTTGATAAGTTGTTGTTTTGACCATCTAAGTTGCCACCTAGTTGTGGTGATGTATCAGCAACTAGATCTGTATTGATACTTGCTGTACCAGCTGCTGTAAGTCGACCTTGAGCGTCTACAGTAAATGTAGCGATAGCTGAGGATGATCCATAACTACCAGCTGTAACTGAGGTGTTTGCAAGCTTTGCAGCAGTCACATTATCGTCTACAATATTTGCTGTAACTATAGCGTTTGTAGCGATATGCTCTTGAGCAACTGCATCATTAGCTATTGAATTAGATGTAACTGCATCTTGAGCTATTTTAGCTGTAGTCACAGCCCCACCATTTATTTTAGCTGTAGTCACAGCATCAGTGGCTATATGTGCAGCATCTATTGACCCATCTACATAGTGTTCAGAGTCTATACTGTTATCAGCTAAATCAGCAATAAGAGTACCTGTCAGTGTTGCACCAGTAGAAGTAATTTCTAGCTTTGTATTTCCACCATCTTGTAATTTAAGATTACCAACACCAGATGCGTTGATTATAGAATCTGATGTATTATGGAATATTTGTAAATCTGAGTCAGCACCAAACTTAGCTTTTATATTATCGTTATACTTGTTGTCTCCAGTAAATATAACACCAGAAGTTGTAGCAAAGTTACCAGTAGCTGTAACACCACCTTGCCAAGAACTACCATTGTACACCCTTAACTCGTTAGCAGATGTGTTAAAGAACAAATCTCCTGTATCTAAGCTAGTTGTTGGGTTAGTAGATCCGATACGATATCTATTAGCAAAGGTGTTTACATCACTAATACTTGATGCAACTGTTGTCACGTTTGAGTTGTTGTTAGCAACTGATGTCACGTCAGACGATATGCCAGCGACTGTAGTTACGTTTGAACTTATACCAGCAACAGTATTTATGTTAGTAGCATTGCTGACCGCACTGTTAATATTGCTAGCATTGCTGACTGCACTGTTAATATTACTTGAGTTGGTTGCAACTGCTGTAACATTAGAGTCATTATTAGCAACAGTAGTGATATCACTTGCAATATCAGCCAACGTATCCATGTCGGTTACGATTGCTGAAGTGCCCAATGTATTCATATCAGCCACTGCGTCAGCTGTACCTAACCTACCTATCTCTGTTGCTTTAGCGGCTACAGCTCCTATGTCAGTAGCATCAGCTGCAACAGCAGTAACGTCAGATGCAATACCGGCTACAGTAGTTACATTAGATGATATTCCAGCTACAGTTGTGACGTTAGAATCGTTGTTAGCAACAGTAGTAATATTACTTGAAATGTCCGCCAACGTATCCATATCAGACACGATAGCTGAGGTAGCTAGTGTATTCATGTCAGCTACAGCATCAGCAGTACCAAGTAGTGCTAGATCTGCGACTGCATCAGCTGTACCTAATCTACCTATTTCTGTCGCTTTACCAGCAACCGCAGTTACATTAGAGTTGTTTGTAGCTACTGTTGTTACATTACTAGATATACCAGCAACTGTTGTAATATTGCTTGATATGTCAGCTAGTGTATCCATGTCAGACACAATGGCTGTAGTACCTAGTGTGTTCATATCAGCTACAGCATCGGCTGTACCTAGTCTTCCAATCTCTGTGGCTTTACCAGCTACGACTCCTATATCAGTTGCGTCTGCTGCAACCGCAGTTACATCTGATGATATACCAGCAACGGTAGTTACATTAGATGATATTCCAGCAACTGTTGTTACATTACCACTAATACCTTGTACAGTATTTAAGTTGTTTATATTATCAGCTACAGTTTGGATTTTAGTTATATCATCCGAAACCGTTTTGATTGGGTCATCTTTAACTGTAATAGTATTACCCATGCCACTATGGGATGTGCAATAATATGTAAAACTTGTTGGCTGTGATTCAGGTACTACAAGTTGTATTTTTGCTCCAGCTTGTCCCTGAGTGCCAGTAACAGTAACACCAGTAGTATAAGCACTACCACCGCTTGAGAAACGGAATGGGTGCGATGCGTTTGATGCGTCACTTAAATCAAATGTATATGTCCAACCTTTATATAATGTTAGTGCAGGCTTATCCACACCATCAATTATAAACTTACCAGTAGCTGCTGTTACAGCAAACGAAATCTCGTCTTCTATAATATCTGCAACTATATCAAGTGATCCGTTAGAACTACCTGTACTTACTGGATCTGTTATTAGACCTAAATCTTCACTATATGTTATAGCACCTGAGACAATAGAGATGTCATCTAGTACTGACTGATTTGGTGTTACATTAGAAAATGCACTACCTGTATATACCTGTATATTATCATTACTACTATCATACCATAGGTCACCTTCTGTCAAAGATGAGCCATCATTTCTTTGTGTAGGCTCACTTGCAGAGATAATATATAAATCAGCAAAGTTATTTATATCTGCTACGTTTGCACCAGCATTAACAATATTTGTTATATTATTTGCAACTGTTGTAACTTCTGTAGCTTTAGGTACGAGTCTATGGAAAGTGTATGTATGTAGTGTGCTTGTAGATTCTACCAAGAATCCAAAGCCCGAAGGTATGGTAGCAGTGACACCAGTTATAGTAATATCGGCATTGTTAGCTACATTAGCATTTTTTATAGTAAGAGTTGTACCACTAAGAGATGATACATTACTATCAGTAGGGTGAGGTAGCTGGGCACTTGCAGCTTTTATACTTAATATAGCTGCTTGTCCTGTTGCTCCTTGTGGGTTATCGTTTGGAAAGTGTTGGTCACTATCTATAGCTGTAAAACCACCGACATCATCAACAAGGTCGACGATTCGTGCGTTAATAGCAGCAGTTGTAGCCACAAAAGCATCTGAGTTACTCCAAGTCATTCCACTGTTAATATTTTCAGTAGAGTCTTGTCTTAAAAATCTAGCTTCAGCTTCTGTTTCTGTGTAGTATCTAGCATCTAAAACGTTTTGACCAGCAGCAGCACTTGGATTAAGCTCATCCTCTGTGTAGTATCTACCATCTAATGTGCCTGTTGCTATCTCTGCATTTGTAACAGCACCACCTTGTATGTGCTCATTTCCAACAGCATCATCAGCTAATTTTGTACTATCTATAATATCAGCTTCTAGATGTACTCTGTCTATAGATCCGTCTACGTAGTGCTCAGAGTTTATAGCATTGTCTTGTATATTATCTGAATCTATACAGTCATTAGATAAGTGGACGTGATCTATAGACCCGTCTACGTAGTGTTCTGAATCTATCTGGTTATCAGCTATAAGAGCATTTGTTATTTGATCTGCGCCTATATCAACTGTTTGTATTGTTCCGTTAACAATGTTATCAGTATTAACTGTTATATCTGTAGGTAATGCACCACTACCTAGCTTCTCCATAGTTACATTATCATTTGCTATCTTAGATGTTGTAACTGCGCTATTAGCTATAGCAGTAGTATCTACTGACCCCGGTGCGTAGTGCTCGGTGTCGATAGAATCAGCAACGTAGTGCTCAGAATCAACTGCATCGTCAGCTAATCTAGTACCATCTATGGCATCTAGTGCTATCTTTTCTCTTGTTACAGCCTTATCTTCTATATCATAAGTCTGTATTTTTTGATCGTTATGTTCTTGTAATGCTCTAAGAACTTGTTTTTGGTTATCATTTAGGTCTGCTGCTTTGACTGAAGATCCAGCTGCATATGTAGCTCTACCTTCTACAGCAGTATTACCTTGATTTAATATATCTGTTTCTCGTACAATACGAACTATACTAGGACTGCTTGGTGCAGTTCCTATCCAGTCTACTGTACTTTGAGAATTAGAATTGTATGGGTTTATATTATAATGAACCCCAGCAGTCTTTAGAACTCCATCAACATATACTTTTATCTCATCGGATGAAAATGTATCAATAGTAAAGTTGATGTCAGCTCCAGTTGCTGTTTGTTGTGCAAAGGATTGTTGTGACATTTATTTGTATATGTTGGTGAGATTTGGAATTGGACTGCTAGTTGCTTGTTGTTTTTGTATTCGTTTTACTTTCTTTTGTCTTTCTTCAAGTTTAAGAGCTTGTATATCAGGATCTTGTTTAACAGTATTCCAGCCTATTTTTCTAGCTTTTTGGAAGATACGATCTATAACTCTATTATGATAATAGTCCATAACTTCAAATTCACTACGTTGACCTGATGCTATATCTTTCATCATTTGTTGTATAGATTCTTGAACCTCTGGATCATTAGCTAGTTTATTTAATTTTACTTCTATATTCTGATCTCCGATAGCTTTCTGAAATGCAGATCTCATTCTTGGTTCATCTGTTAGATTATCACCTTCTGGCGAATACATAACTGATAATCTCATATCGTAACCACTGTTAAATAATAATGTTCTACCGGGGCTTGATGTTAAATCAAATGATATAGGACTAAACATGTTAAATGCTCGAGTCATAAAGTCATATGGTTTGACAGGTCTGCCGCTTAGTATGTCATACTTAATAGGTAAACCACCATCAAAAGCTACATTTTCAGTAGCAAGGTTTCTATTTCTAATAGAATCTACAATACCTGAGTTAAGTTCTCGTGTATAAGGTGTGAATAATTTACCTAAATCGTTACGTAGACCTCCTAAAGGTACTACATTATTAATTAAATTACCACCTATTCTTGCACCTTGTCCGGGTTTTGCACCGAATAAATCTACAAATGACTGTAATCCAGCAAGATAAGACTTACTTGTTACACCCTGAGCAAGTAATAATGCTACTTTACCTAGGTTGTCCTTAGTCCATTCTTCGCCCATAAGTAAACTAGCATCACCTATGTCAGCTATCATAGCCATAATCTGGTTAAACGGTTCAAAAGAATCGTAACCTACCTGTACTTCACCTAGAGTTATAGTTCTAGGTTTGTAGCCTGCATCCATCCAGACGTTACGTTTCTGTCTGTCTATAGGACCATTACCTGTTAGTTCTCCTGACATCCATTTTTGGATAGCCATAAATACAAGAGCAGAGCCCATCGCCAATCGGCCATTTTGTAGTGCCTTAGCATTAGCTAATTCTCTAGCATTAGTAATACCAAACTTAGGTCCAAGCTCGGCAAAAGTTTCTGGTGTAGGTTTAGCAAATGCTATATCATTAAACTCTTTAACAAAAAAGTTAAATCCGGGTGTATGTTTTGCTGTAAGTTTTAAACCGTTTACTCCTGTTCTAGCAAACAAAAAGAAAGGTTTAGCCCAAGGGTTCTGTTGAAATACAGCGTTAAGATTAGCAGAAAATCCACTAAGATCTTGTGTAAGTGTAACCTCTTTACGTGCAAACTTTGTAGCTTCGTCTATTATATTACCGTCAGCATCAAAGACGTCACGATAAAAGTAGTCTTCAAAATTTCTGATTAATTCTGGTGTGATCTCTGTATAGCTAGTAAGCTTACCAGCATCAGCTACATCAAATGCAGACATTAATGCTTTTTCTCTCATCTTAGCTCTACCTAATATAAAAGCAAACGCATCATCGGTTGCTGCCATAAGTTTAGTAGAGTAAGTTAAAAAGCTCTTGTCATTCATACTACGTGCCATATTTGCCATACGGAACGCAGCTTTATCACCAGCTGTAGCACGACCACTATCTTCTGCCCATCTACGGAGTATCTCCCAGTTTGCATCGCCTTTTGTATATTCAGCAAAACGAGTTCTAACTGTAGATATTTCTCCTGACCAGTATGAGTTAAGTCTAGATTTAAACAATTCAAAGGATTCTGGTATAGCTTCCATCATAGCGTTCATGGTTGCTAACCCTCTACGTACTGCACGCACGTCTTTGGTAAATGGTAAAGATAAAGTAGCACCTATAGTTGTAGCTATTGGACGTAAGAATGTATGAGCAGCTGTACCAATAATAGCTCTAGCTGGTGTTTTAGGACCAGATAAAATACTATGTGTCATTACTCCTTGTAATTCTCTTATCAAAGCTCCAGTCTGTTGCTTACCTTCTATCTCTCCACCTTTAATCATCTTACGTGCCCACTGGTCAAAGTCATCTAGATTGTTTACAGTCTTCATAGATGAAAACGCTTCAAACAAAGCCATTAATAAATCACCATTATTCGGATCATTACCCGCTAAACCTAGTATAGCTTCTATAGATGCACGTGTATCTACCATTTCTTGAGATAATGTTTTCTCTAAGTATTGGCGTTTACCAGCTCCTAGTCCTCTAAAATCATCAGATTTAATAATTCTTGCACGTTTAGCTTCAGTCAATGCCATAAACATCGAGTCACGTATGTTCTTTAATGGACCATCTATGTCTGCTAAGTTTACAAAATCTTTTAATTCACGTCCAGCTATGCCTAAATCACGCACTTGCTGTAATAATGTACCAACAACCATGTCAGCTACAACTACATATTTACTTGTAATTGTAGAAACTTTGTTTACTACGTTACCGTCAATATCTGTAAACTCATAAACGTCAGCAGCTTTTAGTATTTCTTCTAGATACTCGTCTGGAGACATGTCAGCAGCGTTTCTACCAAGTGTTATACGCTGGTGTGCAGCTATTGCATCTCCAAATCTTTCTGCTAAAGTTTGTCCACTTTCTTTAGTTTCCTCTATAATTGCTTTATATTTATTATTACTATATAATTTACGTAGTACGTCATCAACAGCATCTTCTGACATGCCTGAGTAATTAGCACCACGTTCTCTTTGTACAGGTGTGATTACGTTTCCGCCTGCACCTTCTTCAGCTCCCCATTCATTTCTAACTCTTTTATTACGTTCCCAGACAATAAATGGGTCATCTTGAGATAGTGTAGCACCCTGATGTGTACCAGCTTGTGGTTTGTTTTTTGCTGCACGAAAGCCAGTTTCACCTTCTCGTAATTCTTGTAAACCTTTTGCTAGAGTTTCAGCGTCAACACTTTTAGCTCTTTGTCTAGTAAATTCTTTTACTTTTTTACCACCTCTGCCTAAAGCCATAGCAGCTCCATCAAAGATAAGTCCTATTCCCATACCCTCTACGATGTTTTTCATCTTCATCATAACAGGATGGTCATATTCTTTTGTAGATAAAGGTGTATCCATCCAACCATAATGGTCTCTTAATGAACCTAATGCGTTTTCAGCATCAGACTCCTGAGATACTAGATCAGATATAGCACCTATACCAGCTGCACGTACTAGACTGTTTGCTCCTAATAGTGCTTTTGCACCAGCACCTATACCTAAGCCTATACCAGCTGCGGCTGCACCTTTAGCTGCTAATACTGTACCAGCTGCCATTGTACCAAAATGTACTGTGCCTCGTGCTAATTTACCCCACCATGTTTTAGTTATAATAGGATTGCTGTAAGATTGGAAAGGGTCCCACTGTGGTTTATAATAACCATTTTCTTGTCGTTCCCTTTGCATTTCACCTGAGACAGCATCAGCTGTTCTTTCGGCAAAAGTAGCTACGGAAGATAAAGAATCTTGAACACCACCAGTTAACGCAGATTGCAGTTCTCTGACAACTCCTTTAAATCCCCAGTTTTCTGATTCACGTGGGTCATCAATTTCTGTTTGTTCTTGCTGTGTCTGTTGTACCTCAGCTTGATTTTGTTCTTTAAGATTTTCTTCTGATTCCGCCGTACCTAGTACCGCATCTGACGCCTGATCGAAGGCGTCTTGTTCACGGTTTTCTTCGTCATAAATTTCCGACATTTTATTGTTCTATTAGATAATATGCGTTTAATAAACCAGATGAAATAGAATTTGGTTGCATAAATGGTTCATCACCAAACTCTTCAGAAAAAGCTGCGGCAGTGTCAAAATCTACGGTTACAGGTTCATAACTTGATAACTCCGTATCACCTCCAAAAGCTTCTAAACTTCCAAGTAAGTTATCTTGATATATAATATTAGTTTGATGTGCTCTAAGCAAAGCATCTTGATTTTCTTTGGTAAAAGGTTCTGAAGGATCTATACCACTTCTTTCAAGTGCTGCTTCAAAACTACTCTTATTCCAATCATATTTACCTACTTTTACCTTTGGTCCGTATTGAATACCACCTCTATTTTTTCGTGTATTAAACAGCTTTCCGACATCAGATAAACTTGTTTCAGTAATATTCACTGAATTTTTATAATTTCTACCAGTCGTATCTAGGAATGAATCATAGTCTGCTCCTTGACGAGCCATCTGATTGTAGAACACGTTGTTTTTTACATCATCAGAATAGATATCCTGACTCATTATCTGTACTACATTTGATGGAGTAGGGAACATGTTTAACCTTTTCTTATCATTTTCAGTTAGATCATCGTCCGGAAAATCAACAAAGTATACGTTGTTTGGATCAGCTTCTTTTGGATCTATACCCATAGCTTCCATTCTTATCTTCATTAACTTTAACGGATGTATACCAGTCTTTCTAGATAAGTTAAGATAGTACTCAGGTACAACACCAGTATTATTTTTCAATGCTCTAATAGCTATAGGTAAAGCTTTTGCTTCACCCATTAAAAATCCAGAACTGTTAAGTGTACCCTCTTGATCTTTATTTAACATGTCTATGGTCTTGTCATAAAGCATATTGCTGCGTATGTCGCTTTCTGCCTCACCCATGTTAGGAGCTGTATACTTACTAACCATTTTCTTTTGACCAGTATCATTATCTAATACTTCAACAAACTGTTTCTCGTCTCTATGATTAAGTTTGATTTTGTTGATAGCATAGTTATGTGCTTTAGTAGCATTTTGTGATACAGCAAAACCTTCTGCATATAACTCTTGATAATCTATTTCCATATTAGCTATGATTCCTAAAGTAACCTCACCAGCTCTGTCAGGATCTAAAACTACATCACCATCTTTATTAGTAATAGCGTTAAATACTTTAGCTGCATCTTTGACATGCTTATCGGATGGTTGAAATCCTTTTAGTAAGGCTTCAGCATCTTTTCTAGTCTGTTTACGAATCTCTCCGTTTTCTATAGCCGATAGTCTACCTTCTAAATCTCCACCATCTATTTTACCATCTCTTCTAATATCTTGAAGTATCCATCTTGCTTCTTCTTCGTCATCGTAATCAGCTGGAACATAGTAGTCTGCTAATCTTTTTAGTAAAGGATCACCTGTAGATAATCCTAAATCTTTAGCAAGTTTAGCTAAGTCTTTTTCTTTCTGTTCAAGTGTTACAGGTCTACCATCCTTGTATTGACTTCTATAACCTTCGATAAGAGCATCCATACCTTGTTCAGCATTGATTTTCTTTTCGTTAGTAATTCTATCTAGTTCTTTTTTCTGAGCTTTCATTATAAGACCACCTAGTTTTTTATCTAGTAGTCTGCCAGCTTCAGTTTTTAAGCCTGCAATAGTTGTCTGTTTACCTTTAGTACCTTTCTGTATAAATAGTGTATCTCGAAGTAACTGTAGTTCTTCAGCTCCTATGTAGTTTTGTTCAAAAGCTTTTTCTAATCTATCTCCTAGTTTAGCCATGCCAAATGCAGCATCGGGTCCACCGGGTGCACCAGCTGATAATTTAGTCAACAAACCAGAGTTAGGGTCATCAGGATTACCAAATACATAATCAGATATGTCCTCGGGATTATTAACTAACATGTTAGATAAGTTAAGAATCTCCTTTACTTCACCTAGTTTAAGCTCTTCTTCAATTCTACGGTTCATAGATTTGGTTGTTATACCATCTATATTTTTACGTAGATCTTTTAATAACTTACTCTTGTGCCTACCGCTTAAAGTAGTTAAAGCACCGCTTTGTACTAACGCACTACGACCCCAAAAGAATAAAGCTTGTTCTGCTAAACTATCTTCTCCAGCCTCAAGTAATTGGTTGTAACTTCTACCATTTGCACCCGGAACCATAGCATTACCTACAGCAGAGTTGAGATTTTTAGCTACAAATGTACTAGCTGTATTAAGATGTTTTCTAGCAGATGAAGCAGAGTTCTCGTTATAACTCTCTATATTTTTGATTTTAAGTGTATCATATGTAGAAACAGCTTGATCTTTGTTATCAGGAGCTGCATTATTAGCTGCAACTTCTTCAGCTGCTATTTTCTCACCTTGTACTGCGATTGCGTTTTCTTCTTTTTTTAACGCATCTTCCTGTTCTTTTTCTACATCAACTTCTGGAGGTTTTCCTGTTTGTACCTCTTCACCACCTTTTGATGCTGTACCTTCTGTTAGATCTTTTTCTAATGATTTACTATCATTCCATGCGTCTAACTTTTTCTTAAACTCACCAGCTTGTCCAAGTAATTTACCAAACTTTTGATAGTTACGAGATCTGGTTTCAGCATCTTTGATAGCATCTGCTTTCATACGGTCATAGTGAGCCGCATAGATTTTGTCTGTTTCTGCAAGTGCTTGGTTAGCAACTTTAGATCCATCATAACTTACTTCTGCATAGTTAGTTGCTGATGTATCAAAGTTGAACTGTTCCATATTAGCCATTATGCAACCTCCCTAAACTCTACGTCTATTTGACTGTAATCAACCATGTAGGTATCATTGTTTAATTTAGCTACAGCTTCTGGTTTTTTAAGTTGTACTTCTTGAGCCATAACTCCTATATATTCTTGAGCAGAATTGTTATATCTAAATTTATAAATATTGTGTCCTTCTATAGATTCACCTATCTTTGTAATGTTATCTTTTAATCTTACATCACTAGGTAAAAATGGAGAAATAACACTCATACCAAAACTTATAGTATTCATAAACTGACCAGCTCTGTCTTTTGGAGGTAACATAGTTGCTGGACCAAACTGTGGATCAAATCCAAGATTAGTACGATTAGTTCTAAGTTGTTCTTCTAAGCCTCTTTTTATTTTAGTTTCAGCTTTAGCTTCGCCTACGGTAGCTAGAGCATATTGTTTTCTATCAACTTCAGCTAGTTTAGCAAAGTAAGCAGCTTTTTGAGAACCTTTAAAGTTTCTGGATCTACCACCTTCGTTTACAGCAGCTTGCTGATAGTATTTTCTGGCTGCATTTTCTTTATCTAGCAGACCTTTACCTTGCTCACTTAGAGCGAAAGCATCGAAGTCAGATCTAGAACGAGACGCTCCAAGTCCAAGGATGTTATTAATGTTATCCTTGTAATCTGCTTCTTTATTCCATTGTTTTATGCTATCAGAATAAAATTTAGCTGTTCGCTTTTTATTCTCTTGTCTAGCAGCTTCTCGCCTTCCGGCATTAGGATCTGGTGCACACACGGCAAAATTCTATAAAGTATAAATTGTTTGGTCCATGTTTAAACTTACGTAAAAACTTGAAACCTAAAAATTTGAGTAGTTTTAAATGTACTGTATTTCTACAGTCTACTATGTTCCACAATAAAGGCTCAGTACGGTTATCGACCCACCGTTTAGCTTCTCTTGCAAATGTAATTGGAAAGTCGTGAATAGCTGGAGTGCATAGCATCCATATTTCACCACCTTCTCCGACTCCTGCTAGTCCGGCAGTCTTGCCGTCTGGTACTGTGAAATACACAGCAGAGCCAATCCTAGCCACTCGTAATAGCTCGGTCATAGGATCTAGTCCATGACCTTCTACGACCTCTCTGAGGTCATCTGGGCGTAGGTTAGAGGCCACCTCTGCGGCAGCCTCCTCTGTAATTGGGTGTACGTATTGATCTAATTTAGACACGTTTGTAATATTTGGGTGAGTAGTCTCCCTCCCATGACAACGCTCGTAGTGTAGATGGTGCGGGGTGACTTGATTTAAGAGTAATATCTACGTTAGTATTCTTCTCATATATTGGTACAGTTTTTATAAACTCTTCTAAGTATGGTGCATCTGACACTTGATACTCGTCTAATTCTGTAGATTCATATACTTCTGTATAGTCAGTTTTACCGACACGTGTAAGAGTTGTTTCATATAGACCTATCTTACCAAAGTGTAGTTTGATTCTGTGTAGCACAAGTGATGAGTTAACATCAGCTCTGTTAGCTTCACCTTGCTGCCTTGCAAGATAGAATGTAGGAAACGCTACGCTGTACTCGTATAAGTATCCTATAGTTAGTGTTACACCAGACCAGTCTCCCGGTAGTGTAAAGTCATCGTTATTTATAACCGTAGGTTTACCATATCTACCTACACGTGCAGATGCAGTATTTGTATCTATTACTGCTAAGTCATAATTAGGTGTTGTAACCTGATCTATCCAATCGGATTGATTCGTAAAGGTTGTTAGTTTTGTAGCAGCATCATAAGATCCGTTACTTACAGTAGTATAGTTGTCAACATGTAATAAAAATTCAACATTATCTTGAGTAATACTTGGATCAGCTTCTTGTTGCACAAGTCTTATACTTTGTAAAAAGTTATCAGTATCTAGAAAATAGTACTCGTCGTTTATAATAAAATGATATAATAATGGGTTGTTAAACTTCCATTTAAACCATGCTGACTGCTGACGTTTATCACCTACATTTAAGTATCTAAAACCCTGTACTGTATCAGAGTTAGTTTGACCCATAATAACTAGATTATTTTCACGTGAGTTCGTCAAAAGGTCTATGTTTTTAGGTAATAATGTAGGAACTACTTGGCTCTGATTTACTACATTTGGTTCACCCTCTCTAGCTATATTAGCCATTTCATTAAATCGACTAAACTTTCCAGAGTCGTCAATATATGCTACTGTGGTTCCTAACGAAATAGGAGGTATATCTTTATTATAGTTAAATGTAGATATACTACGTAACTTAGCAGTATCAGGGTTGAGTACTGTATCATCTGATGACAGTAAGAACTGTTGGTTTGTACTAAATACAACAAGTCCTGAGTTTATATCTATACCATCAAATAATTCTGATGGAAATGTAGATGAACAAGCTATATCAATAGGATCATTGGCACTTACTGTTAATGCTGTCTCTGCAAAAAAGTCAGGTTTACCCACAGTTCCCGGTCTAGACAATATGACATTTTCTTCAGATAAAAATGCTAATCTGTTACGAAAGAATAATACTTTGTTAATACGTTTATTTAAAAATGTAGGAAATCTATTAGTAGAATCATCACCTACTTCCCTGTCTGCATACACGAACTGCTTGATAGTAAACTCAGCTACTTCGCTGGATGTACCGGGATTATTAAGAGCTGTTCTCTGTATAACTAACGGCATGTTAGTAAGTGACTTAGCTATTCCCGGCTTTGCACATTCTGTCCATGAGCCTGTACCGTCCTCATCATTTAGACCTTCAAACCGTAAGTAGTAATCGTCTTCTTCTGATATTCTAGCGTTAGCTATTTTAACTATATAGCCATGTTTACATTGCTTAGGTAGTAAAGTAACATCATTTACTGACGTACCCATACTTCGCATTAAGTCGTCTTCAACTATTTCGACGTTAAACGGGTTATTAGCTGACATGTATATACCGTTACCTATAATAGTACCAGTGATACCTGTAGGTAATTCTGCTAATATACCACCTAATACTTGGTCTCCACTGACTGCTGTATCAGAATCAAATGGAGTAGGTTCTGGTCTAACTCTACCGTTACCAGCTGTACCACCAAAGACTGTGGATTTTACTGATATCTCTTCATGTTCTGTTACTTCTATAACATACGTAGCTGGTGACTCTCCTAAACCTGAGTTACTAGAAGTACCAGACGAGACAGTACCTGTTACAGTACGACCCTTAGCCTGATCCATAGTGACTCGAACAGTATCACCAGTTTCCCAACCTTCTCCGCCATGTAATAAAATTACACTTCTAGCATATGCACAAGCGTAGTCACTGTTACTATCACCATCAGCACCTATTGTACCTTGCTGACCACGTATGTCAAGTTTGAATATAAGATTCTTTTTACCAGATGTAACTCTCGCATTTTCTGTAGGAGTAAGTGTGTGGTTACCTGTACCCTGACTACTTATATTTATTGACAATAGTTCTTTAGCTTCGTCTATAGTAGCAGCTAGTGCAATAGTATTTGCATCTATTACAATAATATAATATTTAGTACCACTTGTTAAAGACCCAGCAGGGTCACCAGCAGTATATGTTACTTCGTCTTCATCTTCAAAGCCGTGATTTGTTATAGTAATCTGTTCGTTACTGACATTGATAGCAGTAGATGCAAAGGTAGTAGCTGACTGAGCTTGTGTACCTCTAACATTTACAGTATTACTACCAGTGTAACTTGTAGCAGCGTCTACAGAAAAAGTCTGTATACCGATACCTCTACACTGTCCAGTACCACCACTTTCATCAAGAGTATCTCTTTTTATTTTTATACGTGTAGCTCTCTTAAATGAAGTAGGTGTACTGTTATCATAAATATTAAGTCCATACTGCCTACCGTTTTCCGTACGTGTTATCTCAATAAATGCAAAATGAGCATTAGGATTTGCAGCAGTTGTACCTGTACTACCTACCAGCGTATTAGCGTTAGTAATGTCACGACTACTAACAAAGGTAGTGTCGTTGATAGTAAGGAATTGTATGTTTTCACTGTTGTTTGTTGCTAAATAATTTTGTATAGCTGTCTGCCCACCAGTACCGTAAGTGATGTTTTGAGGGGCTCCAGCATTGTCACCGTCAGCCTTCCACATTCTAAGCTGTCCGTCTGCGGCAACTTGTCCTATGTAAGATCCTTCTTCGTCATCACGATGGTAGTGAAACCACGAACCACCTGATTGTACGTTGGCTAAAGGAGTTGTCCCTACTCGTTTTGCTCCCGGTCTTTTATACAAGCCACGTGTGATGTCGGGTATTGCATTTACGACATCTTTGACTTGTCCCGGAAATTTTAATTGATCGGGCTGTTCCGATATACCCCCAGTAAAACTAGGAATGGTTTGTGTTACGCTTGCCATTATCGTCTAAGGTTTCTCCAAGGTTGATAAGTTGTATGTATTGTATCTTCTGGGAATCCAAACATACTGTGATTACCCTGATTACATTCGTACTCCATGATAGAAGCACGTGCTAAAGCTTCTTGTCCTTGTAATAGTTTGACAAGATTAGGGTTTGCCACCAACTGTGTAGCTGCTTTTGTTGACGCTCTATATGTGATATAACGTCTAAATGGTATAGGTAGGTTTTCAAAGGTTACTAATAATACAACGTCAAGGTCTATACTATCTAAAGTAGAAAAGTCGTAGGTATGATCTATCTTATCATATAGTTTACCGTTACGTCTGACGACATCATATGTCCTATGAGTCCAACCTTTTGATACATCTAGCTGTAATACATCATTTGCTATAATTATATTACCATTAGTATCAGGTTTATATTTTACGTGTTTTTCTGTGTTAAAATGCCACCCCTCTGCCTGCGTGTCTACGTTGGCGTCACGGAGTAGGTTGTATATGAATGATATTTCTGGGTTTTCATATACTAATGCTGTTACTGGTGCTTGACCTATAGCTCCCAGTATAGAGTTAACTGCGGATAGTTCGGTATCGAGGTCAATAGTTGTGGAAGCCATAAT
>CEVZ01038457.1_pt1 | contig 15663 bp, 6 predicted proteins | sample 361371 | NCBI WGS metagenome assembly CEVZ01 (sample SAMEA2620217, study PRJEB7988) | marine metagenome | isolation source: saline water (ENVO:00002010), including
AACATCGTCTTGGGACACGTCGCGGCGAATCATCCTCGAATCTGCACGTCCGCCGAGGCGTATAAATGGTCGACGCTCACGAGACCCGATCGATCGAGCGTGCCCGCGAACGCGTGGTGCTCGAGACGCGTCGGCGACGCGGCGAATACCTACGAGGCGCCGTTGTGTTCGAGCTCTGGCGGTCGAGACATCATCATTCTCGTCGACGCCAGCGACGCCGTGGGTGAAGAGATATTTTACGGGAAGATGATCGACATGCTCCACGATCTGTATTGCACCATCGAGGGCACCAACTCGCGCGTGGGGTTGATTTTATTACCCGGTTCGAGCAATCCGTACGTGTGCGACGCGTACACGAGTTACATTCCGCTTCAACAACACACGAGCGATAGTTTCCACGCGCGTTTGGAGGCGTTGCGTAACGATACCGGGGCGTGTTGTGGGAAGAGCGTGCCCCTGGCGCAGGGGTTGCGCGCGGCGCACGGATTGTTTCGAGATTTCGGCGCGTACCCGGCGAATGAGCGAAGCGTCGTCTTCGTCACGGCGTCGCACCCGTCGACGCCGGTGGAGGAGGAGACGTGTCTCTTTGTCAGTCTGCCAGAATTCAGACGCATGACTCGAGATCACCCGTTCAACGTGGACGATAACGGTGAAAAGATGACGGCGTGTCACTACAAGATGCGCGCGGTGCACGTCGCCGCGGGCGAATTGAAACTCTCCGGCGCGCGACTCTCCGTCGTCGCCGTCCCCGGAGCGAATGGACGCGTGCCCTCGAGCGCGTACTACGCCGGTTCGCCCTGGTCCAGTCGATGTCACGGTGACGGCAATTGCTCCTTCACCGCGCCGTACGGTGGCGATCGCGGGCACTGGGGTCCGTGGTACACGGATGTCGACGGCGCCGTGACGCGCGAATACGACGCCGGCGCCCCGCTCGAGTGTCACATCAATCTTCGTCCGGGCGTCCCCGTGGTGAGTAAACCCGCCCTCACGAACGCCCTTCGCGTCAATGCGTGGGACCCACGCGCGTACGCCGACACCCTGGCCGTCGCCATGTGTCCCGCACCCGCCTGCGTCACCGGGGCGCTCTCCAACGCCACCCTCGTCGACGGATGCGTCGGCGACGCCGACGACGCGTGGTCCACCACCAAACGATGCATCAGCGATGAATCCTTCGCCGCGTGCGATCGAATCATCCCTCGCAACGAAACCTGTCACGCCGTCGCGATACAGGAGCCCGTCGTCATCGGTACCGTCGAGGACGTCCCCGCGATGTCGACGTCGCTCGAGTGTCGACACAAATGCGCCGGCGCCTTCACGCCCACCCGCGCCAAAACCATTCGCGTCGTCTGCGTCCACGGCGGCGCGTGCGACACCGACATCATCGATCACGATCCAAACGGCTCGTATTACCCGGCGCACTACCCGACCTCGCGCTATCCCGCGCGCTATCCCGCGCGCTATCCCGCGCGCTATCCCGCGAAGCCGTAATTCTCAAAAGACGCACACTTCATCAGTCATCCTCATTCCGACGCTCCCCGCCTCGCGCGACCTCTCTCGAGAGACACCGTTCGCGCCCGCGCGCGCGGGGAATTTTTTCCCATCGTCTCGTCTCGTCTCTCGTCTCTCTCGACCCGACGCGCCACCGCGCGGACGACGACACGCCGAGCTCGCGCGGTGGCGGCGGCGCGCGACCGCGACGAATGCATCCACGCGCGCGCGCCGATGACGACGACGAGACGAGCGACACGAGCGACACGAGGAGCGATGAGGACGCGTTCGAGGACGTGCGCGCGACGGATGGATTCGAGGACGAGGAGATCGACGAGGACGAGGCGTTTAACGAGGAGGATGAGGAGAGGTTTGGGGAGGCGTTCGCGGGCGACGACGCCGCGGGCGACGACGAGGAAGACGCGTTCGACGGTGAGGAGGAGGACGCGCGCGGTGAGAGGGGTGTCGGTCGGGAGTTGGGGGAGGAGGATGATGATTTGAACGCGTTGATGGATAGTGATGAGGACGAGGGGGAGGATACACCGAGGGCGTCGACGCGCGCGCGCGTCCCGGCGAGGCGCCGCGCCGCCGAAGACGAAGCGGAAGACGCGAGAGACTTGCTCTCCGGCGACGAGGAGGAGGAGGAGGACGACGCGCGTCGCGTGCGCATGCTCGATGAAGTCATCGGTAAACGCCGAGGCGTGCGTCTCGATCCGAGGTTTCGTCCGATACAAAATGAACGCGTTCCCGAGAACCCGATGGCGATTCCCATGCGACTCGCCGAGGGCGAGGCGCCGTTGACGCTCAAGGATGTCATGGCGTCCCTGGGCGACGGTGCGGTGGATAAGGAGACGGCGAAACGATTGGCGAAGATTGCCAAGACGAAAGCCGTGGACGCACCGTTGGCGAGACCGATTCAAGAGAGAATCGATCGCAAGGCGGCGTACGCCGAGACGAGCAAAGACGTGTCCAAATACCAAGCCGTCGTCAAGGAAAATCGTGAAAAGAGAACGTTAAAATTTGAACCCGCGAGGAACGAGATGCAGCGAAAAGACACCCTGGGCGCGCTCGTCGCGGATTTCACGCCGAAATCTGACCTAGAAAAAGAAATCGCGAAAGTTTTGAGCGACGCGGGACACGCGAGCGCCAAGGACGTCGTTCGCGGGGAAATGGTGGAGATGAACCATTTAGACGTCGAGGACGTCAAGGCGAGGCAGGCGAAGCTCGCCAAGATGCGCGCGGTGTTGTTTTATCACGAACAAAAGGCGAAACGGTTAAAGGCGATCAAGTCCAAGGCGTTTCATCGACACAATCGTAAGGGGGAGTTGAAAATCGTTGGCGGCGACGACGCCGACGAGGATTTCCAAGCCGGCGAGGGCGACACGCCGGAGGAGAGACGCGAGTATCTTCGCGCGCAGGAGCGCATGCTGTTGCGACACAAGAACACATCGAGGTGGGCCAAGCGCGCCATCAAGAAGGGCATCGCGCATCTCGCGGGGACGAGGGAGAAATTACAGGAACAACTTCGAGTCGGGCAACGGTTAAAGGAGAAAATCGAGGGTCGCCGCGGGACGACGAGCGACGGCGACGACGACGACGAGAGCACGGATGCGGAATCCGACGACGATGATGGAGGCGACGGTGCGAACGATCCGGTCGCGGAGCGTAAGCGTCGACTCAAGGCGAAAGCGGCGGCGTTGAAGGCGATCGAGGAGGGCGAAGACGCCGTCGACGGCGCCGACGAGAGTTTGTTCAAATTACCCTTCATGGCGCGCGCGATGGAGAAGCGTAAAGCGGAGACGCGCGCCGAGGCGCAGCGATTGCTCGATGAGCTCGATGAGATGGAGAACGGCTCGGGCGAGAGCGAGAACGAGAGTGAGAGCGACGGAGCGGAGTGGGCGGCGATGACGGCGAGAGCGAAGAGCGCGACGGACGGCGCGACGACGTCGGCGGCGAAGCGCGCTCGCGCGGACGACGGCGAAACCGGCATCGCGGCCGAGGCGAAGAAGAAGAAGAAGCAGAAGAAAAGCGCGCCGAAACAGCCGAAAGCGAAACCCATAGATGAAATTCCGAACGCGGCGAGACGCATGCGAGAAAAAGCGGCGAGACGCGTCGCGCCACCAAAGCTCGAGGAGGACGAAGACGAACCCGTCGTCATGCTCGAGGAGGAGCGTTCCGTCGGCGCGACGAATGAAGATTTAATGCGTCGCGCGTTCGCCAACGACGACATCGAGGCTGCATTCGAAAAGGAAAAGCTCGCCGACGTCGACGCGGAGCTTCCGGAGACAGACGTCCCGAAAAACCTACCGGGATGGGGCGCGTGGGCGAGCGAACAACGCACGCCGAAGTGGATGCAAGACGCCGAAAAGAAGGTTAAGGCGGAACGCGCCAAGGCGCTGAAGAATCGTCGCGACGCCAAGCTCAAGCACGTCGTCATCAGCGAAAAGTTTGATAAAAAAGCGGCGCAGTTCAACGTGGAATCGCTCCCGCACGGATACGCGAGCAAGGCGACGTACGAGGGGTCGATGCGACAACCTCTCGGCCCAGATGTCAACACGTCGGGCATGTTCTCCAAGCTCAATGCACCGAAGGTTTTGAAACCGACGGGTTCGATCATCAAACCGCTCAAACTTCCAAAGCAAAAGCAAAAGAGCGCCGGACATGGGAAATCCAAATCCAAGTCCAAAGCGCGTTAGTCGTTAGAATTTTGTCCATGCATCTCATCTCGAGCATTGAAGAAACTACTACTACGTACTAGAATGTCGTCTCTCTACCGCGCGCGTGTACCCGCTACGGAACGACCGCCGGTTCGTCCTCCGTCGCCGTGTCGTCGTCTTCCGCGTCGCCGCGCGCCGCCGCCTTTTCGCACGCCTCGCGCCATTTAATCGCGTACGGCGCGCCGAATTTCCCGCCGAAACACACGACGACGTTCCACGTCAAGTGTATCGCGCTCGACGTGAGAATGCCGATCCAGATGCCTCTCAGACCGAGTTGCGGATGACCGACAGCGAGGTACGCCGCGAGAGGCAAACCGACGACCCAGTAGGCGACGACCAATATCGGCGTCGTCACCACCTGGTACCCGGCGCCGACGATGACGCCGCCGAGCGCCACCTGCACCGCGTCGAGGACGATGAACGCGGTGAGCATGTCGACCAAATCATTCAGCCTGGCGACGACGGCGGCGTCCTTGGAAAACGCCGAAAATACCGCGTCGGCGTTGACTCTGAAAACCGCACCCGCAACGAGCGCGACACCGAGAGATAGAACGACGGTCGCTCTCGCGTACGTCGCCGCTTCGTTTGGTTTCTTCGCTCCCAGCGCGTTTCCGACCGCCGTCGCCGCGCCTCGCGCCCACAAACAGGCGACCGAATAAAAGAACAAGTACGTATTCGATAGGAACGTCTGCGCGTCGAGCTCGAGCGTCGCTTTCGCGCACAGACCCGCGAGAACGGTGTTCAAATCCCACGACCACCACTCGATGGCGTTCATGAATAATCCCGGCACGGCCAACGCGAGGTACGCGCCCCAACCCGAAAACGCGTCCGCGAACACTCGAACCTCTCGCATCGCGTCGCGACACGTCTTCGACGTCACGAACGCCGTCACGTACATCGTCATCGTCCCGAAATCGATCGTCGTCAGCGCCCACGCCGCGCCTTCGACGACGCTCGCGCCTCGTCTCGCGAACGCGCGCACGAAGACCCACGGCGCCAGAAATTTCAGCGGCGTCGTCAAACCGCTCAACACCGCCACTCTCCGCGTACACCGCGTCGCCATCATCGTCTTCAGACTCGCGCACGTCACCGCCTGCGCGAACAACCCCACCGACCGTATCCTCGCGAATCGCTCCGTCGAATCGCTCGTCGTCGCCTCGGTTCCGAGCGCGCGCAGGAGCGTCCCGCTCCGCCAAAACAGCGCCGTCCCCGGCGCACACGCCACGCACCACAGCACCGCCACGCACCGCACAAACGTTCTCCCGACCGCTCGCGAGTCGTTTCGACCGTACGCCTGCGTCACGAGCGTATCCGCGCCGGATCCGAGTCCCCACAGCGCGCAGTGCGCCGTCAACGAGCACGCCACGCCGGCGAGCCCGAACGCGGCGAGCGCCTCCTCCGCCTCCCCTCTCCTCGCCCGCGATGAGATCATGTACAATTGAAAGCTCACCGACATCGCCGTCGAGAGGTACTGCGCCGAGAGCGGGGCGCCGAGCGCGGCGACGGCGACGAGCGCGTGTCCTCGAGAAATCGAGCTCGAGAAAGCCACAAACTCCGAGACGTCGCTCGACGACGAGGACGCGGACGAGGACGAGGAGGCGTCGAGGAGCGGTCGCGCGAGGTCATCGAGCTCGCCCGCGGTCTCGGCCTCGGCCTCGTCGTCGGCCTCGTCGTCGTCGTCGGATTTCATTCGTTTTCGGGACGTCAGACTTTGACGCTTTCGGGATGAGTTTCTTCGACGCCGCGAACGCGTCCGCGTCGTCGTCGAGCGAGGACGAGGACGAGGAGACGGAGACGGAGACGGAGACGGAGACGCGCGAACGCGTCGAGGTGGTCGAGGAGGCGTCTTCCCACCGTCGTGGGATGAATGATTTCGAACATCATTCAGTCCCGCGCGCGTCCGACGTTCTCGCCGCGTTGGACGACGGTGCGTCCGCGTGCGGTGTCTCCGCGCTCGTCGCGCGAAGACGCGTGCGTCCGGACATGGCGAGCGCGGTGGAGGCGTCCATGGAGGATCGCGCGGGGAATTCGTATTACGGCGGCGGCGGCGGCGGGACGAAACGAACCGACGGCGAGGAGGAAGAGGAGTACGACCGACGGGCGGCGACGATACGCGTCGACGCGCGTAAGATTCGATTCGTCGAACATCGCGTGGCGGTTCGGTTGACTTCGAGCGAGGGGAATGGGGTGGGGGAGAGCGTGCGCGCGACGGGCGCGCGGGTGGCGGTGGACGACGACGTCGTCGACGACGACGCGGATCATCCCGTGGATGACCGCGAGGAGAGACGGGTGTCCATCGTTGGACCGCCGGAGTGCGTGCAGAGATGCGTCGAGTTGATCGAGGCGCTGGTGCGAGAGACGAAGAATCAAACGTCGAAGAAGTTTTATTGTCCGCGCGCGTTTTTGGGCGCGTTTTTGGGTCGAGGGCGAGGCAACGCCAAGAAAATAGAGGGCGTGTCAAAGTGTAAGATTGTGATAGCGGACGTCGATAAGGTGCACGAAGGGAATGAACACGCGGTGGTGCGCGCGATCGAGGTGACGGGGACGCCCGCGCAGGTGAGTTTGGGGTATAAGTTGGCGCTACAAAATTTGGACGACGCGTTAAAGACGACGCCCGGGGCGGACGTCGATTGGGTCAAGGCGGAGCTCAAGGACGCGACGGGATTCGACGTGGACGATGAGCGCGCGCGAGTGAAGAGAAGGAAGGAAATGGCGGACCGGTGAGGGCCTTCGGAAATCGTACTAGTGTCATAGAAAAGTGAAGTGTCTAGGGTGTCTAGTCGTCGCCCAAATCCCAAATTCCCGTTCGCTCCAACTTTCGCAAATTCGCAATGTTGGCGTCGAGGTCCCAGCGCGAGGATTGACCGCACGACGTCTCCGCATCGTTGTACTCGATCTCAGCGAAATTTTTCTTCGGCGCGGAGGGCATCGGAAGGTCTCGCACGACGGTGGGTTCCATCGCCGCCGCCGCCGCCGAAGACGAAACCTTGGCGCGCGCGTCTGTCGCGTACAAGACTTTACCGGCGACATCGGAGATGTCGTATTCGTCAAACATCTGCGTGCCCGACGCATTCGTGTTCGCGGCGTCGACGGACGGCGTCGCGTTTTCATCGTGTGACGTGCGCGTGTCCTCCTCCGCGCTCGAAATTTCGTCGGCGCTCTCGTCGGCGTCCTCTTGCGGCCAGAACACGCCCATGAAATCAACCTCGCCGAACGCGTCGTCGATGACGAACGAACCGGCGGCGATGGACGATTGTAACATTTCCACCATGTGCGTCAGCGAAGGCCCGCCGTCGGCGCCGTCTTTTCGTTCGCTGACGCGAATGGTAATTGTCGACGCCGACTCATCCGAGCTCACCACGCGCACGCGTTCATCGCTGATACCGAGCTCGAGCGCGATCTCCTTGCAAAAGAAGAGTTGCGTCGGTCGACTGTGGAACTTGGCGACGCGCATGGACGTCATGAGTTCGACGTCCACCGTGTTCACGAGAGATTTTGAGCGCACCAGAGCGAGACTTCTCGCGGGGCGCATTCTCACGAGCTCCTCTTCGGACGGCGCGAGCGTCGGCGGCGGCGGCGAGATGTCAATCTTCTCCATCGTCGTCGTCGACGCCGACGAAAACGCGATGACGGTTTTCGCCGCGGTTCGCCAAGACATGCGCGTACGCTCCTCTTCGCCTCCGTCCTCACCGCAAATGGTGACTAAACCGCCCTCCGACGATGACACGACGCGGTGACGCGGTGGATGCTGCGGGAGTTTGGCCCACGACGCCAAGAGCGATACGTCGAAATAGTTCAAACAAGCCAACGCGCCGCCCGCGGCGCCGTGCGTGCTCTGAATCTGATCCTCGGTGAGCGCGTACGTATCCGGAGACTCCATCTTGTCGGAGCACGACACTTCGCAATCAAATCTGTGCTCGTATTTTATCGCGCGAAGTAAATTCACATTCACCTCGTCGGCGTAACTCAAAGTGAGGAAATCGAGCGATTTGCCTCGCCACTGATGCGAACCGAGCATTTCGTTGAGCCCCGCCAAAAAGTACGCGACGTCGCCGTGTTGCTCCACCGTGCGCAAATCAATCGCGACGTCGTCTCCTAAACGCACGCTTCCCACGGACGTCGGCGCGACGATGGCGATGCGGTCGACGGGTTGTAAGCCATTCGTGTTGGAGATTCGTTCTCTCGCCTTTGCGATGAGCTTACGGCACAGCATTACGCTGTTGAGATCGCTCTCGTAAATGATGACGCACGTGTCTTCGCGGGCGCACGCCTCGAGTCTCGCCGGGAACTTCACCGCTTCCGAGATGAACACTAGCGAGCTGTACTTGCGTTGCGTGTCTCGCGGAACCTTCTTCTTCGAATGCGCCGATTGGTTCGTGTTCTCGACCTGCGCCGGTATGGAGACGGGTTTATGTCTCGATTTCTTCGCCGTCGGCGCGAGCTGCGAACTCTTCCCGTCGTCCGCCGGTCGAATCTTCGTCAACGCCGCCTTCAAGAGCTGGTGTTCGAGCGTGCTCGGCGTGAATTCATCGGGAACGTCGGCATCGTCTATTTCGTCCAGGTCAGCGAGGGCAACGCTGAGATTGAACATTTGCGTCTTGGCCAACGCCGAGGCGTCCGCGCACGCCTTCGCGCGCTGATAATACTTGAGACACTCCTCGACGCGTCCCTGCGACAAGCGGGTGACGGCGAGATTGTAAAGCGCGGGATAATACCGCGGGTCGATGGTCAGCGCCAATCTCAAGTGTTCATTGCACGCCGTCAGCGATCCCTTGCACCAATCGAGCATGGCCATATTCGTCAACGCCTCCACGTTTGCGGGATCCAACTCAAGCGCGGTGAGATAATTCGAACCGGCGCGAAGGAAATCTCCGCGCCTGAAGGCGATGTTCCCGAGTTTTACGTGCGACGACGAGTGTTTCGCGTCAATCTTCAGCGCGTAGTTGAAGTGATACTCTGACTTTTTCCAATCGCCGAGTTTGAGGTACAAGAGCGCGAGCGCGTACACGGCGCGAATATCATTCGGTCGTATATCGATCGCCCGTTTCATCCACTCCTTGGCTTCACCGACGTTACCGATCTTATCCAGGACGAGACTGATGTTGTACAGCGCTTTGAAATAATGCGGCTCGCGATCGAGCGCCGCGAGGTAGCTCGACCTGGCGTTGGCGTAGTCGCCGGAGATGAAGTGCGCGTTTCCGACGTTGAAGTGTCCCACGGCGCTCACTGGATCGCGACGAATCGCCATGGAATACACTGCGATTCCTTTCTCAATCTTACCTCGAGCCAACAAGACGTTTGCGAGCGTGATTTGTCGCTGGGACGTCTCACCCAGACTGACGCTGCGCTGCGCAAAGGCGTGCGCGTACTTGGTGTCGCCAGCCATGGCGCGCACGACGGCGAGTCCGTGCATGACATTCGGATGGTTTGGATTGCGCTCGGCGATTTTCGTGAGCACGGCATCCGCTTCCCTCACGTCGCCTCGCTTGAAGCACCCTATGGCGAATCGCAAGTCGTCCTCTTCAAAGTCTTTCAACGTGCCGCGCGTCGCCAAGGTGTTTTCCATCGCCGGCGCGATGGAGTCGAGAAACGTGTCGTTTTCGGCAAAGCGAAGGGTGAGCTTTTCCTTGACCCAAATTCGGCGAGAGAGAACGTACAGTACGATCAGGTATGCGCACATGGCGATCGCACCGACCGTCCAAGACGTCGAATCCGCCTCGCGTTCGCCCAGCGGCGCCGGAGTCGGCGCCGGCACCGTGTACGTCCCGTCCGGTATGCATCGCACGCCGTCGATCGCCTCCTGAACCTCGACGCTGAGCACGCCCTCGGCGCGCATGCGCGGTGTTTCGCCGACCCACGCCGGTGCCCCGCTCACGAACCCGGCTGGACACGGGACGCACTCGATGGACCCGAACGAGCTCGCGAAAAAGTTGTCCTCGCACTGCGCGCACGACGGCATCCCCGTCGCGGGTTGAATGGTACCGCGCGGACACAGCGCGCACTCGTTCGACCCCAGGGCGGGTGCGACGGATCCAGGAGCGCACGCGTCGCAGAACGACGTGCCTCGATACGGTGAGGCGGTGCCGACGGCGCACGACGCGCAGCTCTGCGCGTTCTTTCCCACCGAGTATGTCCCGACGTCGCAAAGAGCGCACACTCGAACCGCCGCCGAGGGCGCCGACGACACGTACGAACCGGGTGCACAATCCAACGACAACGAGCCGAGCACGGTCGCGCCCACGTTGAGCGTGTTGGCGGATATCGCGCTCGAGAGTCTCGTCGTTGCCGTCGTCAGGTACGTTTGATTCCAGGCGCCGCCGTACGTCGGCGGTAACATCGCCGTCGAGATAATCTTGAACGTGACGATCACCGACCCTTGTCTCACGCCGACGATTTCAATGTCGTCCGCCGTCGTGCCGTCGGCGAGCGCGGCCGCGATGCCCGCTTGAAAGGTTGTCGCCTTCGCCTCGGACCATTGCGACACGTTTCCTTGAACGCGAAGACTGAGCTCGGGCGCGCTCACGGTTGCATTTAAGGGCGGCGGCGCCGGTGGAGGCGGTGACGGTGGTGGTGGAGGCGGTGATGGCGGCGGCGGCGGCGAGGGCGGCGCTTGGCCGCACGTAATCTGTCCCACCTCGCCGTACGTGCTCGTGCTCCCCGCGCACGCCTCGGGCTCGACCGTGCCGAGATTCGGACACTGCGTGTCCACCGGACACGGCGCGCACGCCTCGATGTTGTCGTTCCCGGTCGTCGTGCCGTACGTACCTCTCGGGCACTTGGTGCAATCGTCCTCGGATATCGCCGCCGTCGTCGTTCCGAAAGTCCCGGCGGGACACGCGTCGCACGCGCTGCGACTCCCAGAGCTAAACGTGCCCGCCACGCAGTCGTATTGCGCCGTCGAAGACGTGACGTCATCGCAATACTTCCCGGGCGGACACGGCGTGCACAGCGTCTGCGCGCCATCGCTGAAACTTCCCAAGCCGCACGCGGCGTTTCTCGATCCATCCGTCGCGGGACATTCAAAGCCCTCGGCGCACTCGGTGCACGCGCTCACCGTGCCACCGAGACTAAAGTACCCCAATTGACAATCATGCTGCACGTTTTGCGTGGTATCGGTGCAGTACCGACCCGGTGAACAGGCCGTACACGCCGTTTGATTACCGACGCTGAACGTTCCCGCGACGCACGCCGTCGTCGACACCGGTAACGGCGTCGGACACTTGTACCCGGGAGAACATACTTGACACTCCGTTTGCCCCAGCGTCGACGTCGTTCCGGCGGGACACAAATGCGGCGCCGAGGAATCCGCGGGACAGTAATATCCCGTGGGACAATCTACACAATCACTGACCGAGGCGTCCGCGGTGGGCTGACGAAGCGTCTCGGCGGCGTCGTACGGAACGCTAAACGCCACCGAGTTCTCCTTGACGGCCCAACCCTTGTATTTCCCCAACTCACACGCCCGCGGGGCGGTCAGTCCGGTCACCGGACACAAATTCGCCACCGGGCAACTCTTACACGAACTCTGCCCGCTCTCGTCTTGATAGGTTCCGACGGCGCACGGCTCGCACGCCGTCGCCGCGCCGCCCGCGCTCTTCGTCCCGGGCCCGCAATCCGCGCACGCGCCGTCCGAGACGTACTCCCCGGCCGCACACGTCTGCGCGATGACCCCGGGGGCGCGTACCGCGACGAAAACCACCAGCGCGACGAGCGCGCGCGCCGGGAGACGCGTCGTCATCCGTTTGAGCCGCGGGCCAATCGAACGGTTATCGCGAGTTCGCGGCGTCGTGCGCGCGCATCTCGCGCGTCGAGAGACGGTGGGACGACCGACGAGCGTCGTTGAGCGTTCGTGATGCGTACAGACGCGCGTGCGCGCGCGCGCGTCGACGCGGTGTGACGATTCGGACGGAGAAACCGTTGGGACGTAGAGGCGCGACTCCTCGGGACGCCGAAGACGAGCGGGATTCGTCCTCGGGACGCTGAGCGGGCGATCAAACGATACTCAAATTACACGTGTCAGCGCTCTAGCCAGGCGTCCTCGTCGACGGCGACGCCGGTGTGCCGAGCGACGCGGTCGAGCGCGACGAGGACCTCGTCGCCGGCGACGAGTTCGGAGACGGAGACGTGCTCTCCGTTCGGACGCACGAGACGACAGGTTTCGGCGTTTTGAAGGAGCACGGCGAGCGTTCCGGGGACGTCTGGGTGTTCAGCCTCGATCATGACGAGCGAGCGACGCTCCATCTTGACGCGAGCGACGTTGGCGACGCGCGCGCGGCCGCTCGAGTCGACGACGAGAATTTCGCTCCCCGCGCGCAACTCGGATAAATAATTCGTCTTCCCGCCCGGCGCGCGACAGTAACTCGCCGTCGGACCGGCGTTGACGCGAAACGGACGCGTGTTGACGTATCCACACTCGACGTTTTCCGCGTGCACGAGAAATAAACCGCTCGCGAAGGAGCCCACCAACATTCCCTCGCCCGGCGAAAAATTAACGCACGCGTCCACCGCGCACCGATCGCCCGCGCCGACGCGCGACACCCCGGTCACGCGCGCGCCCACCAAGGATATCTTTTCTGCGCACTCACCACCAAAGTATTCGCGCATCATCGCGTCCAACGCGCGCACTTCGTTCGGATCGTTCGTGCGCAACACCACTCCGTCGACCCCCGTCTCCAACGCCTCCAACATCACGCGCGCCTCCGCCGCGTCTCCCACCGACGCCAACAACGTCCCATCCTCGTTCCCAGCGAACGCCGCGACCAAATTCTCCGCCGGTATCACCGACCACGCACCGTCGACCGCCTCCATGACGACGACGCCTCGCGCCTCGCGCGCGCGCGCGCTCGCCCCCGCGCAATCCTCCGGCGTGGATATCCTCATCATCTCCCCACGCGCCTCCCCGTTCGCGTCCACGACCTCCCCCGTGGACCCACGAACGCGTAACACGTCCACCGCGCACGCGCGCGAAAACATCATCGCGCGCGCGTCATCGCGCGCGATGAGCGTGTGCGTGAGATTACGCTCCGAGGCCACGGCGACGCACTCGAGCGAATCGGTGTCGAGCCACACGTCTCGACGTCGACCGGCGTCGCGACCGGCGCGAGGGATGCATCTCGTCGCGCGTCTCGCGCGCGCGTCCCCATGGGTCGCGCGCGGTGGCGCCACCGCGCGCCGCGCGCGCGTCCCCATGGGTCGCGGTGTGGGGACGCGTGGGACGACCACCGTGTGCACTTTATGCGCTCGTTCACATTTCGCGACGTTTTCGAGACTCGACGCGCGTTCGATGGACGTGAAATTTCTCGTGGTGATGACGATGGTGTCGAGCGTTTTGATGCGCGGGACGGAGGCGTCGAGACCGGCGCCGATGAAGGATGACGACGATACGAAGGAGGACATGATGGCTGACTTTTACGAGAAACTCGAGAGTTATGAGTTCACCATGACGAACGCGACGAGCGGAGAACCGATCGCGGGGGCGGGGGCCATCGTCGTGCCGACGTTTTCGGGATCGATGGTGGACGTCGGGGTGTTTTTGCCGGAATCGTACATGGGAACGAGGTCGTCGGATGAGAACGGGAGTTTCGTCGACGTGAGCGTGTGCGAATTCTCGAATCCCGCGGCGTGCGCGAACGAAGAGCCGTATCCCGGGGCGCCGGCCGATTACGTGTGCGGTCTGAGCGATGAAAGTCGCGAGGAGACCGGATTCGATTGCGACACGATCAAAGTGCGCGTGGAACCGGACGGGGATTTGTCCTTTGAGGCTGAAATCGCGGAGGACGACGACGACGACGTCGATTACGAGGACGCCGCGCCCGCGCCGAGTCCCGAGACCGCGCCCGCGCCCGCGCCGGAACCGATGCGACGAAAATTACTCGCGAGCCCGAGGTTTGGTCGCGCGAATCCGACGCGGTCGAGGACGCTGCGAACCGCCGGTGCGCGCGGGTTTGGACGCGGACGCGCGCGAGGGTGAACGTACCACATCGCCAAACCTTTTTCCAAGACCATCGATGATGACGAGATGTCCGTTTCACTCGACCGCACTGTACGTTTTACACTTCAAATTGTGATGTTACACATCGTTTCAAGAAAGAAGATTCCGTTTCTACGAGACGACGGTCCCTCGCGACATGCAATCGCGAAGCTGATACAACAACTGTCCGCCGGCGGCGATGCTCGCCAACACGGAGAGAGATTTTCCTTTCGGTCCGTGACCGAGCCATGCGACGCATGCGAGCGCGCTCGCTTCGTGCGCGACGTCGTCACTTTTTGCCTTCGGGATGAGAATCACGCACCCGTCTGACACTTTTCTCAAGTTTTCGATGGACTTTGCGTGCGAAATCTCTTCGGGAACGGCGTCGGCGCTCGATCGCGCGGCGGACGATCTCGCGCTCGGTTCGTCCTGTTGTCGCGCGAGAATCCTCTCGAGTTCGTTCGCACGAACGTGCACGATTTGTTTCTTGAGGTGTGGTAGCGCGGAATTCAGACCCTCTTGCGTGAGTCTGTACGCGCACGCGACGCCATCGACAATTTGACGCTCAAACGAGCGCACGCCGCACGCGACGACTTGTAACCCCGCGTTTCTTCCATCCTTGTTCGGCGCCGTCAAAATTTTCCGCGCGCCCTCGGATAAATAGTATAAACGTTTCGGAGATACGCCCGGAAGATCGGAGTGTTGACGAGTCATGAGCGCCTCGCCTAAATCGAAACCGGATCGAACGCCGTAGTGCTTGTTGATGCTCTCGACGATGCCGCGATCCTCCACCTTCATCACCGGCGCCACGCGTTTCTTTTCGTTCCACTCCGCGTTCGCGCGTTCCATTCTATACGCCGTGTTTGCGTCCACGCGCGGCGTCGCCTCCATCTCGTCCGGTAACTCGCTCGTCTTTTGAAAGACGGTGATGAAAAACCCGCCCGTGTCGTCGAGATGCGGAAACACGCGCACGCACCGTTCGAGCGGTAACGACTCGTACGACGGTTCCCAAAACATCGTCTTCGCGACCGTCTTCTGACGCTTCTTCCCGGTCTCCTCGAACGAGTTGTGCCACGCGAACACGTCGCCGACTTTCCACTTTTTCATCCCCGGTCGCCGTTTGAGCTCGGGCAAACTCTTCGACACGTCGACGAGCTCCACCGATCCCTTGGCGCGTTTCAACAGCGCCGCGACGACGGATTCGTTCTCCAACGGATTCAACGAACACGTCGAGTACACCAACCGTCCACCGACTTCGAGCAAACGAAGCGCGTGCGTCGCAATCTCGAGCTGAAGCGAGTGTAAATCGACGCCGCTCGAGGCGTTCCACTTTTTCCACAAATCCGGTGATTTCCGCAACGTTCCGTCCCCACTGCACGGCACGTCCGCGAGGATTCGATCGAACCGCAACTTCTTACCCTTTTTCCCGTCGTACAGAATCGGCCACAACTGCGCCTGATGATTCGTCACGATGAGCGCCGGACTGTG
>CEVZ01089050.1_pt1 | contig 15654 bp, 11 predicted proteins | sample 361371 | NCBI WGS metagenome assembly CEVZ01 (sample SAMEA2620217, study PRJEB7988) | marine metagenome | isolation source: saline water (ENVO:00002010), including
TCAGTAACACCTGCTTCATCCTCTAATTCCTTACGAGTAACAGTATAATATAAATCATATGTACTATGTCCTTTAGTCTTATAAGTTTCTTTCCAAGTACCGTCTTTATTATGGGTAAAATAAGATACTGGTTCATTTTTAGTAATTCCATCCGAAGTATGCCACTTACCTTCTGCAGTAAATTTTCCTTTCCTAGCACCTATTTGTATATCATCATTATCATTAGCAGATGCAACTAAATCAGCAAAAATAGCTGAACCTGTTTTCTGATCCCATTCATCCGCTAAAGTAACTTCTTCAGCGTTACGTCCCAAATTCTTAATAAGACCCTGTTCAGTTTTCTTACCTGCATATTCACCTATTGACTGAACTTCATAAAGAGTATCAGCTTTAATTTTTTTAGTAACAGACTGAATACCTTCAGTATCCCACAAATCATCACCCTTCTTACCTCTATCCTTTGTATTAACATCAGTAACATCAGTACATTTTATAGTAAACTGATGTTTTCCATATCTACCTTGTTCTGGTTTAGCTTGACGATCAAGAACTTCTTGAAACTTAAATCTTAAACCACCACCACCTTTACGTACTGAATGAGCAACATGAACAAAAACATCAAAAGTAACATTTACCAAATCCTTATCTGTAGATTTATTTCCATCTGAAGCATTGATATCAGAATCAAGATTTCTAACATCATATCCACCCCATGCCTTATGCTGTACAGCATACAATCTTCCTTTATTTGGAGGGTATTCTTTTCTGAGTGCGAAAATATACTCTGGATTTTTTATCAAACCACCATCAGAAGAAATCTGACTTGGTGGAAAAATATTACCCTTATATCTTGTTGCAAACCAAGGGGTTCTTAAGTTTGCAAGATACTCTTGATATTCTAATATTCTTCTTCTAAATAAATTTTCTTCTAAATTAGCATAAATGGTTGGATCCCATTCATTTAATTTTTTACCATCAAGATTATAGGTATATCCATAAGGAACTTCCGATGCACCTCCCTGACAAAGAGATTTTATATTAGCACCATCAGCAGTTCTAAGAGGAAAATAATCTTCTACATCTGTTTCTTCACCATAAGTCTCATATCCTCGATGAACTTCACCCAATATTGCTTCCGCAACAACCCCAGCTCCAATCTTAGCATTATCTTGTACATCAACTAAAGGTGGATATTGATATCCAAAACCTCCCTCAACTAAATGAACAGCAATAACTGCACCATCATTACCAACCACAGGATTACCTTTGGCACCTACTCCACCACCACCCATAAATTCGACTACAGGAGGAGCTTTTGGTTGGTCAAAAGTAATTCCTGGACAAGGATCATTAGGAACACCAGAAGAATCATAAGCAGAATCAGGTGTTAAATTATTAACATCATTTATATTCATAAATCTCACTTTATCTCTATTCTTGATGATAAACTGAGCACCTGGATTTTTCTTGGCGTGAGTATTAGACTCACAAATAGTAATACCTGTTACATATCCCCTATCTGGATCAATATACCCCACACGGATATCCTGTTTCCGCATAGGTCCAAACAGAGTAAACTTAACGTCATTTTTACCCTGACTTGGAATAAAATGTCTTGATTGGGAATATGTCATTATAATTTTATACTTAACATAAAATCGACCTTAAACATTATTTATAGTCAATTCGTAGGATTGCCTTGATTATCAATCATCTTAGAAATTTGTTTTGCAGTTCTGTCACTCACTGGAATATCTTGTAAGTTTGGAACTGATACAGCACCTCTACCTTCTAACCAAGAAATATCTGGTTGATTCTTAGAAGGTTCTAAGAATGGAATTTGCGGAACTGCTGGAAGTTCTTGAGATTCAGTAAGATGCTTAGTAGCTTGTTCCATAATTCCTTTCATATTTGGAATATTACTATCAGCTTGTGCTCCACCACCTCTTCCAAATTGATAAAAATCAGAAACTGCTTCATTACGTGGAGACTCAAAATCAAATACATTAGATTTTGTATTTAAAAATTGGAAAGCAGCCACCATATTAGTCTCAATACTTGAACGCTCAAAAGAAGCTGAAGTAATATTTGCCTTCTTTCCACTTGGAAGACGCATATTCGTCATTTCCTTAGCAGTATCCCTTAAATACATATTAGAATTCTCAAGAAGTTTAGTGTTAACTTTATCAAGTCTACTTTGGAAAGACATTATAGAATGCCCAACCAAATCCTCTGCAAAACAGGCAGGAACTTTAGGAGAAGTAAGTTCCTTAATATTGTTCTTAACATTACCCTGGTCATCTACTTCCAAATTAATTGTTTCACCAGTATCAGGATGTACATAAGATGTCTGTCCTGCTATTTGAGCTGCTATTGATGCCTCTGCTCCTTTTACATCTAATGTTTTGTTTAGAGTACCTTTCATTTGTGCAGCAAGTCCATTAGTAATATCAATATATTCCCTTAAAGTCAATTCAGTAAACTTTTCTTTTACATCAGAATATTGCCATCTCTTACTCGAAGGTAATGCAGAAACTGCCTTTGTCTGTTCTTTATTATATTTTTTTAAAGTGTATTCCATTATTTTATTATAAATTATCTTCTCATACTTTGCAATTTCTTTTGAAGTATCATCAATCTCTTTCTCCATATCTATCATAGGATTGGAAACTGCATCAGCATATTGTTGTTGAGAACTCATATGCTTTTCCATCTTTGCCATCAAATTTTCAGTTGCTAATTGTATGGCTGTTGTAGCAGATTCTACTTGTTTGTCTGATTTTACAAGAACAACCTTTTCATTTCTTTTATCATCAAGTTTTATATCTCCAGCATTTATTATATGAGGAGAAGTTGCTCCTGCCTCAGTAGTAGCTCCAGGAACTGCAGCTGCCTGTGGTGAATTTGCTTGCTCGCATCTATTTTTCTTTCCTTCCTGAACAGCATTTGCAACAAACGTATCAATTGCTTCTTGCTTATAACGTGGTCCAAACTGTTCTTCAAGATTCTTAAAAGGTAGTCCTGATACAGGATCAATAAGATCGTCCGCTTCTATATCTTTACGTGCTTGTTGAGCATCTTGGAATTGAGTTTTACTTAATGGACGATCAGGACGTTGACCGTACTGATTGAGCTTCATTCCTGGTGGAGGAGTAGCACATTCTGCTTGTTGCTCTGGACTTTTTGGTTTATCTGTTATTAAATCCTTATCAGGAACAGTGGGTCTTGCAAGTTCTTTAGGTGGACTAATACTTTCAGCATATCCACTTTGTGCAATAACTCCAGGTTGATTATTAGTTACTTTCGGATTCTTTGCAGCAGTTTGATATGATAATTCTGTTTGTGAGTTATTACCAAGAATTCCCATAATAACAGGAATTTCTTGATCACTACCATCCATCCAAAATCCAAAGACAACATTACCTTGTCTTATTGCTGGAGTTTGATGAGCACTTGTCTGGTTACCACCTGCTGTGATGGGATACATGACGTTTGCCCAAGGCAATTGATCATCGGGAATACCATCTGCTTTGGTTCCACCCCAATCATGCATTCCCAAAATTCTTACTTTATATCTTCTACCCCAACCAGGAACTGAATCTTTCTCCTTAAATTTTCCAGGATTTATGTTATCACGCCAAGTAGCATCATCGGCAACTTGACCGATCCACCACTTAAACTCTGTTCCTAGATAACCAGGATTAAATAACGATCCCCCTTCTGCCATATTTTATTCGTCGTATACTCTACATTCAAATGAATCTGGATGATTATCACAATATACTTCTAGATGTTGATCTTCATGCCTTGTGTGCCAATCATTGATCTTAGCACCACCAAGATTCTCTTCATTCTCTTCATGAGCATGGAAAGCATCATTATGAAGTTCTAGATCCTTTTCTGAATACTCAAGCATTCCATGATTGACATGTTCCTTATGATCTTTTGGATCAATATAAACCTCATGGTTTAAATCGTGGTCTGGAACTTTAGTAGTCATAATTGATTCCTCCTTAGATCACTATCCGTTTTCTGCCGATCCTTTTCTACCTACTGAATCCCTTACTACATTAATTTTAGTGTAAGTTGATTCTGCAGACATATAATGGCAGAGATCCCTTATAATATATAGTCCTCCACTTTGATTGTCAACCTCTGTTTGCTGCTCTGTTTTCTTACCAGCATCTAACATAGGAGAATCAACAAAAACTGTATCTCCTGCATGTAAAGTAAAATCACCAGGAAGAGTAATAGAAATTTTAAAATTATTTACTTGATTTAATCTCTGAATCGCCTGATTTAAAATCTTTGCAGGATTTGAGTTCTCTTCCTCTGATTTTTTAATTTGTTCTGCATCTGCTCCTTCTCCACTCTCACCACCAGAACCTTCAGGTAAAGTTCCTACATCAAGATATTTAAAAGTAGTTCTCGAAAAATCATTCGTATTACCTTTAGCAGATTTTATTGTTGGATTTAATACTGGTAATTTTTCACCCGCAAGTTTTAAATTCTTTTGACTGCCTTTATTATCGCCACCACCATCTCCTGGTTTATTATCTGCATTAGGATAAGTTACCTCATAAAAACAATTAAATGGATTAAATGTTATTAAACGAGTAGCATATGCACCCTGATCTAACTTACTCTTTATATCGTTACGATTATCTTTTTCAAATGCAAGTGCTTTTATATCATATCCTGGAGGAATATTTGCCCCATCAGAATCTGGTGTTTCATTGTATATGATAGATTTCTTTTTTGGATTTTTTTCCTTATTAAATAACCAATCAACAGATCTGAAATGAAATCCTTCAGATGTTTCCCAAAGTAAATATCCAGCACTATTTCCTGAAGCATTGCCACCATCTCCACCCTCTCCAGGAACTGCAAGAGTAGAAAAATAATTCATCATATAAAATGGTTTTTTATTATTCATTATCTTATTATAATTATTCTCTGTCTGCTCTATATGAAGTTCTTTTTCCGTTTCAAGATACTCTGGATCAGTTAAAATAGTTTCTATATGATCCGATATTTTACCATCAAGTCTAGTATTTAATCGTATCTTATCATTATCAAATAATTCTTTAGAATTCATATCTAAAGTAACCATTGTTTTTCCAGAATCTTCCATAACTTCTGTTACTTTATTAACTAATAAAGTTACTGCAATTTCTTCATCATTAACATCTTGAAATGATAATTCAACTGTCTCACTTCCAGTTATGGGTAATCCTGTAACTGCTGTAGTTAATTTTGCATCACCACCTTGAGGTTTAACAGCATTACCTGGGTCAACATAAGTAACAGAAGCATATATTACATCTTGGAGTAAACTCTCATAATACTTAAAGTTAACAGGTGCTCCTAAACTAGTAACATCAAAAGTTTTATTTTGATCCGTATTAGATTTAATAAGCATTTTATTAATATTACCAGGACCAGTTGCTCTGGTACTTATTTTCTTTGCCATTTTAGTTTATTCCTCCCATTCTATTTAACCATCCCCACGATATAAAGCCATAAAAGGACTAGCAGATTTTCCACCACCTTGACTTACAGGTGCAGATTCTTCAGCAGGGGCAAGACCACCACCAGCACCAATAGGAATAGGAACTTCCTTAATTATTATACTACTATTTTTAGGATCTTCATAGAAAGCAAATTGTTCTAATTGTCCTATTCCTCTATTATTCTCTGCTTTTTCCCATAATGCATTAGCTTTAGGGTCATTATATCTTGGAGTTTCACTCATTATAAATTTATCTCTCTCTCGCTTAGATATTTTACCACCCACTAGATGACTCGTACTTCTTTTTGGGAAAATTTTATCATCTTTCTTATCTTTACCAAATAAACCTCTTAATCCTCCACCGCCACCATCTTCACCAATTTTTACCAATTTATATCCATCAGGAACACTTGAAAACATTCCCTGAGTAAGATCCTTAAGACCACCCCAGATGTTTTTGCCAATTTCCTTTGCTCCTTCTATAACCTCACCAGCTTTCTTCTTAGCTTTTTCCCAATTTTCTTTTGCTTTTTGCTCTTGTTCTTCCTTTTTCTTTTCCTTTACTGATTTTGCTGTAACTGCTGGAGGTTTACCTACCTTATCAGCTGGTGCAGATGACCCTGCTGGAGGGAATATTCCTGGTAAAAATGAACTAGCAATATGTTTAGCTAAAAAAGGAATTCCAGGAGGACTTAACATAAAAAGATTAGGAATTTTCGTTAATCTTCCACCCTCAACATATCTATTAAGACCAGGAACAAATTGAGCAATAAATCCTAAAATTTCTTGTACTCCTGGAAGTTTTCTTAATGCATCAACTACTGACCACCCACCAATAAAAGGAACCCAATCTGGTATTGATACTGAAAGGAATTTTGCACCTCCAGGAATGTTTTGAAGAACATTACCAATTAAATCACCAGGTCGAATGTCTGGTATAGGAATAGTTGGAAAATTATCAATCATCCTTGCAATTCCATCCTTAAAGAAATTGTATATAGGTTCAATAAATGTCTTAAACGTATCTTTAAGTTTCTTACCAACTCCTTCTATACCACCACCCATTAGTAATTCATATATTAAATCACCAACAAAAACACCAATAGTTTCACCAACCAATGTTCCAACAACAGGTATAGGTATAAAAGTTCCAAGTGCTCCACCCAATGCTGCACCAAGTGCTTTAAATATTGCCTGACCTGGTGGTTCCCCTGACATGATGGAGACAACACCAACAATAAGAGGACCAAGAATAGGAATTCTACCAGCAAATTTAGCAACTTTTGGTCCTACCGTTTTCATTACTGGACCAAGAGTTTTTGCTGCTGGACCTAAGAACTTAGCAGCAAGTCCACCAACTTTACCTGCTGCTGCTCCTGCACCTTTAGAAAAAAGACCTCCTACCTTACTAAGTGCTTTTCCTCCAAGATTCTTAGCACCCTTCATCAATCCCTGTGCTAATTTTCCAGCAGCACCACCAGTCAATTTATTAATTAATCCACCAACTCCTTTAAGAATATTCTTTGCAATTTTAAATGCTCTAGTAATTGCTCCTTTTAGAATCTTCCATGTTCTCTGTATATTTGCAACAACTGCCTTAAATATCTTTTCACCTATCAACTTCCATATAAGAAATCCTTGGAAAAGATTCTTAAGGTTTTCCATGAAGATGCCAAATTTCTTCGCACCTTCTTCACCAAAAGCACCTTTCACCATCCCCTGCATAAAGTTAACAAATTTATATGCACCATCAACAAAAGTTCCCAATACATTAACTGCAAATACAGCAATCTTAGCAATCCAATCTATTGCTCCAGCAATTATAGGAACGGCTTTCTGTAATGCAGGTAAGAAATCTACCATTCTTACCATAACCCATCCCATTATTACACCTGTGAAGAATTCTAATAATTTTGCCCACAGACTCTTAACTTGTTTAGGAACCAATTTACCTAAATTTGGTCCTTTCTTTTTCTTCTTATCTTTCTCTAAATCTTCTTCTGCAGCAGAATCTTCTGCCTTACCTTCTAATAATCTTTGCTGTTCTAATTGTTTTTGCTGTAGAGTATAAGAACCTTTAAGAAGAGTATCAACTGCTATAACACTAGTTTTAATTTTTAATAAAGTTCCTTCTATTTGTTCTGATCCACCACCTCCTCCACCTGCAGCAGGAGTCTTTTGAATAGCCTCTGTAGACTTAGCAAGAGGCATTGGTGATACCTGTGCCTTAACAATTGCTCCACCTTTTTCTTCACCAACACCAGAATCTTGACCCATGATTTTTTGAGCACTTGCTCTTCTGGCATCAGTCTTTTTCTTTCGATTAAGTAATTTATCAGTAGCAATTTGTTTTGCCTTACCTTTAACGGCACCTGCTGCTGCTTTTCCTAATGCTGCCCACATATGATTATACCGTTATCCCCAATACTGCAATCTTACTTGCTGATATCTTTTTAGCAGGATCCATAAGAGGTAGCATCTTACCACCACCAACACCTGCCATATTTTGACCTCCTCCCAATCCCGAAGTTAATGATTTATCAACCTGGACTCCACCACCCATATCTGAAGATTTTGCAGGTGGTTTAATAGCATCTCCTGCTGGAGGTTTGGCAGACTTCATTAAAGGACTTCCTTTTGGAATATCCGCAACTGCAATACCAATTACTTTATCTTCATCACCTTCCTTATCACCCATCATTGCACCCAACTTATCTTTTGCACCACTTACCAATTGCGCTAATGGATGTTTCATTGCTAATTTTTTAGCACCACCTAATATACCTTTACCCATATTAGCATTCATCTTCATAAGATTCTGAACACCAATCTTTGCTGTAGATACTTTATTCATTACAAACTCACCAGGAGTTAACATAGCAGGAACAGTATCTTTATTACCACTTCCAGGAACATTACCTCCACCACTCATAGTCATTATATTAGATAATGTTGGAACAATACCACCAGCATTTAACCCAACTGCTTGTGCAGTCTCATCTGGGTTTAAGAACTGTGTTCCAGATTCCATATCAATTCTAATTGCTTCATCTCTTTTTGCATCTGATGCTTTCCATGCATCACTACTATTAAGAATAGGAAAAAGAGTTTCTTCTGGTATACCTACAAGTCTTCCTTGCCCATCAGGATATTGTACAACATCCATAAAATTAATATCTTCATATCCTTTTACCTTACGTATAGATTCGACAAGTTGGGTCTGATGTTCTATCAAATCAGGCATCCCTATAGAACCACCCAATTCAGTCAATGTTTCTTTATCCTCTATTACCTCACCTCCTTTTGTTTTGAGACTAGAGGTAAATGTTTCCTTATTATACATAAATTGATCTGGTAGAACTTGACCCATTCTATATCCAGTTGTTCCAAAATGAGATTTATCTCCAACAGGACCACCACCCGAATAAGCAGGTTTTCCATCCTTTTCTGTCGGTTTATTTGTACCACCAGCAGCAGCATTCATTGCAGCAAGAGTATCTACACCATATGCCTGTACTGCACCCTTACTTAAAACAAACTCACCATCGGTAAGCATTGCAGGGACTTTATCATCTCCTTTCTCACCCCGTATTTGCCCACCTTCTTTAGATTCTACAGGACCACCTTCCTTAAACTTAGACGACATCTCATCTAGTTTCAACTTTTCTGCATCAGTTCTATCTCCTCTTGGAGTAACAGATGTTAGCTCTGCAGGTTCTTTGGATTCTGATGGATCTTTTGTTTCAGGAGCATCACCACCAAGTTTCTTTGCATCATTTTCTATATTTTTTCCTAAATCTTCCCCTGTCTTTGTGGCATCACTCTCAACATTCTTTAATTCCTTATCAACTTTACCCCCAAAACTAAAAATTGATTTCACTATATTAATAATCTTAGGAATACCCCATGCCAATAATGCAATTGTCCCAAGAATCATTCCTCCAGGACCTAATAAGGCTGGAACAAATGCCATGATACTTGCTAATAAAACTGGCCACCAATCTTTAAGGAATTTAAATAAAGAACTAACCTTATCTTTATTTGCAGGATCAGTAAACCACTCAAACAAACTCATAACAGCTCTTCCTAATAAGACCCCTACTAAGAAGTCCATCACTTTAGTCCATAAACTCTTAACAGGTGCAAGAACTTTTTCTCCTATCTTCTTTGCACCACCCATTATCTTACCACCAGCCTCTAAGGCTTTCTCCTTCATTCCTCTTTTCTTCTTCTGCTGCTGTTCTCTTTGTTCAGAAACCTGTTCTTGACTAACTTTTTGTTGATCTATTAATGTTTGTCTAATCGAATCAACACTACCAGCAATCGAATTAACAACACCTATTACACCATCTAAAGGAGATGCAGGTTGTTGTGATTGAGATACATCCTCTACTGTTTTTGATAGTCCATCTTTTTCTTGCTTATCACCTAACTTAAATCTTCTCTTTCTTTCTTCAGGACTTAGATACTCTCCTTTTTCATCTACACCCATCACCCTCGATTTATATCCAGCATCAAATGGAGTTCCTTTTGCTAAATCTTTAGCACTTATCTTTCTCTTTTTAGCCTTAATTGGTGGTCTCTTTTTCCTTGGTTTCTTCTTCTTTGCTTCTGGTTTCTTTTTCTTTGGTTCTGTCTTTGGTTCTGGTTGATTACGAACATCATCTAAAACATCATCCAAACCTGGAGGTATTTCATCTTCTCCTTCAGGTGTCTCGTCTGTTACTTCAGGTTCTTTAGGTGTCTCGTCTGTTACTTCAGGTTCTTTAGGTGTCTCGTCTGTTACTTCTTCTTCTATTTTTTCTACTACTTCCTCTACTGCTGCTTCTGCTGTCTCTAATTCTGCAAGTCTTTTCTCAAGCCCAAGAACACGCACCAAGGTTTTCCTTTGCATTCCAAAGGACTTACTTAGTGTTTTATGTAATTGAGCAAGTTGAATAGGAATGTCTTTCTCAAGACGTTCAACTTTACCCGCTAGTTGATAGTGAGGATCATGCTTTGCTCTCAAAGCATCTATCATATTGGGTTTAGTACTTGGCATTAGCCTTTTCTTGGTTCCGTTTTAGTTCCTCTTCTTCGAGGTGCAATCTTAGAAGTCCAACATAAATGTCTCGCTCCCAAGGCATCATATTCTCAATTTCTGTTAATGAATATTTATGGTACTGCATCAAGGCAAAATTGAGACGGAAGTAATTCTCAAGGTCCATATGGACCATGCCTAGGCGAAAAAAGATGCTAATCCCTCCAATACCACATCACTCTCAACTTTTGTTTTTGGATTAGTTACTTTAATAGTATGAGACAATTTAGGCATAGTTTCGAAGAAAGTCTCAATTTGCTTAAATTGACTAGAATTCATTTGCTCTAAGAAATCATTTACTTCTTTCTTAGTACAATCAGCTGTTGCCCAAACCTCATCTTTATTATAAATTTTATCAATACAAGAAGCGATCAACTGGAATGACTGATCCATTTGATTCTTTTCATTAAAATCAAAATTATTTTTAATAAATTGATCCAATGACGGATACTTCATTTCCATCATCAAATCTTCATCTATTTTAATTTGTTTAGTATGATCTTCATTTTTCTGAACTTGAATATCATCTAAATTAATGTCTACAGTTACTTGAGTTGCCCCATCATCAGGACAAACAATATTAACTTCCAATTCCTCACCAACAGATTTACCTCTAATATTAAGGAACAAAAATTCAATATCAAAAGTAGGAAGTTGTTCTACTTTAATTCCCTTTGTTTGTACACAGTTCTTTAATACTGATTTAATAGCAGTTGTGATCTGCTTATTATCTTCACTTTCTAAAGCAAGTACTAATAATTTTTCCTCTTTTACTAAAAAAGGTCTATATTGTACTGTCTCGTCTGTTGATGGTAAAACCAATTCATAGGTTGGCGTAGCAATCTTTGGTAATGGCATAATATCCTATAAAAATTTCAGTGCGTATATTTATATATAAGGGTTTTTAAGATTATGAACCAAAATAATCTAAAACATTCTGAGCTGCCTGTGAAGATACATTTAAACCAGTGGCATCATTAAGAATACCTATACCAAAATCAAGCAAAGGATTAACACCACTCTGTCCTGCTCCACTATTAACTGGTGGTTTGGTTGCTTGTGAAGAAATAGTCCCTCTATCTAACCCCATTAACACATATCTAACATATGTCATAGAAACTGTACATTTTAAAAGATTAGATCCATCATACGATAGTGGCATCGAAGTCATTGCCTTTGGCCATGCTTTAACAAATTGATACTGTAATTGTCCACTATGTTTTTCCCAAAAACTTTTCTCAAATTTAGTAATAGTTAATCCACTAGAAGTATATCCATCATCACCATCAGGATATCTCGCCCTATAATTATAATTCGCATATAGAGGATTTACTTGATCAGATTCATTTTCATTCATTACACCTCTCATCCATTTCTCAAAGAATTTTATAGGAACATAATTCTCACCATCAACATAAAAAGTAAAATCCATACTTTCATCAAACATTCTTCTATATGCGTGTCTCTCAGTTACTCCAGTATAGTCATTAGTTATTTCTGACGTTGCTATATTAGATCCTGGTAATGATGCTTCGGTGCATTGCAAATTTAACCTTATCCTCTCACTACTCTCTAACTCACTCTGCATGAAGGGAGGTAGGGGAATCTGAACCTCAAAATGTGAAGTTAAAGCAGGATTAAGTAGATTAGCTTTTATGGCAGATGTGCCTCTTTTGGTAGGCATTTTATAAATACTATTTGACCTTATATATTATGTATGGCTGAAAGCAAAAAGAGTTTATTTAAACCCACAAAACCAAAGAAATATAAGGGTGATGTTAATAATATTATCTGTCGTAGTTCTTGGGAAGCAAAATTTTGCAATTACTGTGATATAAATGAAAATATTATAGAGTGGGGTAGTGAAGAATTTTGGATACCCTATCGATCTCCCCTAGATAATAGAGTACATCGTTATTTTCCAGATTTTCTTATCAAAATAAAAGAATCTACTGGAATAATAAAGACCTATGTGATTGAGGTGAAACCGAGAAAACAAACTCGTCCACCTATAAAGAAAAAAAATGTGACAAAGAATTTTATCCGTGAATCTACAGTATATGCAGTAAACCAAGCAAAATGGCAAGCAGCAAGTGAATGGTGTAAAGATAGAAAAATTGAATTCAAAATCATCACCGAAAAAGAACTAGGAATTAGGTAATGACAGACTCCTTCGGTTTTAATGAAGAAAAAGAATTTGATCTCGAAAGACATCCTACCGAAAGAGTAGAAGAACTTAAGAGAATGGTCTTGGATGCAAATACCAGTGACCCTGAAGAAATAATGCTAATTATAATGGAACTATTCACCATTGAGGAAATTCTACCCGAAGTAGGAAAATTCTATACCTTTATATACAATCCTAAAACACCAAATATTACTTATGACCAACACCCACTTATTGCCTGTGTAGATTTATTTAAGTGGGGATTTAGGGGATTAAACTTTCATTGGCAACAATATAGAAATTATACATGGGCAGAAGTTGCAGGAAAACTTCATTTAGTCGAATTCCAAGAACTAGATGAGTTACTTGCATTACAATACGGAAAATTCTTACTAAATAAATAAAAAGATTCTATAATGACATATAGTCCAACAGCTACTGGTCCAGGTCAAAAGGGGTACTGGGGAGATATTTACGGAAGTAGTGCCGTAGAGAACCAGTTTATTGTGGGAAGTTGGACATCAAAAAATGGTCAATATAAGGGAAATCTAGGAACTTCAAAATTTTACCCTATAGTTAATAAACAAACTGGAGATATAGCAATAGTAAAAGTTAATGATTCTGGAGATGATATAACCATTGGTACTATTGCTAAATCAGATGGAGATTTTAAAGAAATAGATGGAACAACATCTCAAGCAGAAAATTATTACTTTAATCTTCCAGAAAATGCTGGAAAAGTATCAAACCATGCTCTCGATATTGCACAAAAACAATATGATGGATTAAATCCTTCTGCACAATCTGGATCTACACATCCAAATAGTTTAATTAATCCAAATAATAATGTTGCTGGATTTTCAGTTAATCAAGCAGGTGCAGCAGGTGTCGATGAATCTGTTCCTGCACCACCTAGTAGCATAAGTGGCAATTATGGTGGTAGTTCAAGTGGTAGTGATAAACTTATGATTTTCCCTTCAGGTATTCAAGATAATGGTCAAGATTATATAGAATTTGCTAGTTTAGAATATGAGCCAAAACAACTTTCTACATCAGGCAATGTAGGATTTAATGCAAAAACACAATTACAAGATAAAAAAGTATTAAAAAGGGTACTTCTTCCCATTCCTGGTGGTATTACTGATAATAATGCAGTTGATTGGGGTTCTGCTAATATGACTGCTACTGATATAGCTAAAGCAGGTATTGCTTTAGGTGGAATAGAAGGAGGTGGAGAAGGTTTTGAGAAAGCACTTGGTGAAACTGGTGAAACTATAAAAGCAAATTCAGCAGCAATAAAAGAAACATTATCAAAAACTATAGCTGGTACAGTAACAGGAACAGGTGATCAATTGATGAAAAGAACGCAAGGACAAGTAATGAATCCTAATATGGAATTATTATTTAATGGACCTCAATTAAGATCATTTGGATTTACTTTTAAATTATCTCCAAGAACATCAACGGAAGCAACTGATGTTGTTAAAATTATTAGATGTTTTAAGGAAGCAATGGCACCCAGAACAGCAGGAAGTAATTTATTTTTAAAATCCCCTAATACATGGAGAATTACATATAAACATAGGGGTCAAGATCACCAATACTTAAATAGATTTAAAGAATGTGCCATGATGTCTTCATCTGTCAATTACACACCAGATGGTAGTTATGCTACATACTCTGACGGATCAATGGTTTCATATCAACTCACACTAAATTTCCAAGAACTCGAACCAGTATTCAGTAGTGATTTTAAAAATACATCAGGTATAGGTTACTAAAATGTCAAATTATTTCAGCAAAGTCCCAGATCTAGAGTATGTTAGTAGATTACCAGATTCTCAAATTGGCAGTTATATTAAGGTAAAAAACCTATTTAAAGGTGTTCGTCTTAGAGAAGATATTCTCCAAGATTTAACTATTTTTGAGAAATATCAAATTATAGGAGATGACAGACCAGATAATGTTGCTTTTAATGTTTATGGAGATTCTACATTAGATTGGTTGGTCTTAAAATGCAATAATATAATCAATATACAAACTGAATGGCCTATGTCTCAAGAAGATTTGGATAGACATCTTCTAAACAAATATGAAACTTACGATGATCTCTATAACGGAATTCATCATTACGAAACAGTAGAAATAAAAAATAGTCAAGGAGTAGTAATGGTTCCAGAAGGTATGCAAGTACCAAGTGATTGGACATATACCTTCTTTGACTCTGCAATGGGACAACACCCATCAAGTTTAAAAGAATATAATACTATACAAAATAATCCTGTTATATCAGTAACAAATTATGATTATGAGATAAAAATTGAAAATAAAAAAAGAAATATTTTTCTTCTTAAAGAAGGATATGTAAATCTAGTAAAAGATGACTTAAACGAAGAAATGCAATATAAAAAAGGTGGAACTCAATACGTGAGCCCCACCTTAAAGAAAGCAGAAAATATTAAACTATATCAGTAATTATTCCTCAGCTAATTTCTGGAAATAACTCAAAGCATCATCTTCATCTGAACTAGCAGATGCTACAGCAGCAACTGGTTCTGGTTTACGTGAAGCAAAGTCTGGTGTATAAGAACCACGACTATTATCTTCATCAGATACTTCCTCATCTACACGACGTGTAGCAGGACGACCTTGACCTAGAACATACTTAAGACGTTTCTCAAGTTCATCATAAGTTTTAAACTGATCTGCAGCAGTAAGAGCAGTCAAAGAATACTGCTTCTTCCAGAGTGCTTCCAGTGCATCATCATCTTCTAAAAGAGGTGATGGAGCATCGAACTCTGACTTATCATAGTTCCAATAACCATCTTTCTTGACGATTTTCAGTTTGAAATTAGCACCTTGCCAGAAGTCAAAAGGATTGATTGGAGTTTCATC
>CEVZ01158127.1_pt1 | contig 15654 bp, 13 predicted proteins | sample 361371 | NCBI WGS metagenome assembly CEVZ01 (sample SAMEA2620217, study PRJEB7988) | marine metagenome | isolation source: saline water (ENVO:00002010), including
AAGTAGACGCAATTAAAAACTTTTTTATTTCCTCTTTTTTGACATATCCAGCCAGATTTGCAGTTGATACAGTATTGTCCAATATATACTTTTCAGGATCTCTAAAACTCTGTCTTACACCAGCTCTTGCGGCTAAATGCACAACAATGTCGATTTTTTCTCCCTCCATTTCTTTGTAACTATCTTGATTTGATAAATCTAAATTTTTAAACCTAAAATTCTCACTACTGTCTAAATCTTTTAATCTGAGTTTTTTTAAATTATTATCGTATGCATTATTTAGGGAATCCACCCCTAAAACTTTAGCTTCTTTGTTTTGAATTAAATTTTTCGCTAAATTATATCCAATAAATCCTGCAGAGCCTGTAATTAATATTTTTTTCACTTAGATAATGATAATAAGATAAAAATTCTTTTATCTTATTAAATAATTCTTAACTTCTAACTTAAATAAATTAAACTAATTATGATGGTTACCAAAACCCACATTAAAAACATTCCGAATGATATTGTTGTAATCATTCCAACTTATAATGAATCAACAAATATATCAACACTACTAGACAAATTAAGTATGGCGCATGAAGTTTTCGATATACTAATTGTTGATGACAATTCACCAGATGGAACGTCAAAAATTGTTGAAGAAAACTATGTAAGAAATTTAAAAACTATTCACCTACTCAAACGTGACCAAAAACTTGGCCTTGGCTCTGCCTATAGAGATGGTTTTAAATGGGCCCTTAAAAAAAAATATCAACACTTTGTTGAAATGGATGGTGATTTTTCTCACACTTTTGATGATTTAATGCATATGCTTACATTTAAAGATAAATATGATCTCATAATTGGTAGTCGTTATATTGAGGGAGGAAAGACCGAGGGATGGAGTAGGAGTAGAAAGCTACTCTCTGTAGTAGCAAATTTTGTTGCTAAATTACTTTTAGGAATAAAAGTTAATGATATGACAAGTGGGTTTAGGATTTATTCAAGAGATTGTTTAGAAGATATAAATTACTATGATACGAAGTCAAATGGATATGCATTCCAAATAGAAATGACGCTACTAGCTTGTATGAATAAAAAATTAATTAAAGAAGTTCCAATCACTTTTTACGAGAGAGATTTAGGGGAATCTAAAATGTCTAAAGATATTGTTTTAGAAGCTGTGAAATTTTTAATTTTTACAAAATTTAAAAAAACTAAAAATGATAAATAAAGTTAAGTCCAACTATATTTATCTAATATTTCTTATTCCTCTATTTCCTCATTATGAAACTAATTTAAGCAACATACACTTTGATGACATTCCTATAATTTTATATTTAATATCATTTATGTTTTTTGTTAATAAAAAAGAGGTCTTTCAAGAATTAAAAAATTTTCTGCCATTGTTTGTTTTTATAACCTATCTTTTGTTTCAGAATTTGTTGATTTATTCTGAAACAATTAACACTGAAGTTTTTAGATATATATTTTATTTGTTGATATTTATTCATATTTCACAACTTAAAAAAGAAAATTTTAATTTTAAAAAAGCGCCTATGCTTCTTTTTTATTTTTTTGCAACATTTTCAATTTTTAGTTATTTCTTAAAATTAGATTTTGGTACAGATTCTTACAATTACTGGAATATAGGACTAAATTTAAACGAATGGGGATTTACTCCTGGAAGAGTTAACGGTTTGCAAGCAGGTGGCCCTAACAGTTTCGGTGACCTTATTTGTATTTTTGGTTTATATACTCTTGTTAATACAAAAAATTCTTACAAGCCAGCCGTAATTATCTGTGCTATTGTTGCATGTTTCTTTACCTATTCTCGATCTTCACTTTTAGTTTTAATTTTTTTTATAGTTGTATACATATTTTCTCAATCTGATTGGAAAAAGAATCTAGGAGTGGTTTTACTGTCTTTATTAGTCATATCTAACTTTGGATTTGTTGACAGATTTTCTTCAGAAAGAGAGACAGAAGGAATTCAAGATAGAATACAAATGCAGACCGCAACTGCAGGATTCCTATCAAACTCAGAACCACTAGAGTTAGCTTTTGGAAATGGATTTAACAACATTGGAGTTGTTAATGATAAAGTGGGGGATATCGAAGAGTTTAATGAAGAACTAAGAGTTACTGGTCCTCATAATTCCTATTTATTTTTGATTCTTAAATACGGAATTATAGGTACCGTAGTTTATTTTTTTATTTTTTTAAAATTAATAAAAAAAATTTTTAGTGTAAATCTAAAAACTTTAGTAACAAGTAGTTCAATCTTGAGCATATTGGCTTTTTTAACCTTAGGTCTAGCTAGTGATTTGCTTCATAACCATACTGTTGTTTGGTTTTTATATTATTTACTTTGTGATGTAAATGAATAATTCAAAAATTTTATTCGTAATGCCAACTTTAAAAAAAGATGGTGCTGAGGTACAAATTGCTAATTTAATTTCTTATTTTAAACATTTTCAAATTGATATATTCACTTTTGATTTATACAAAGAGGGAGATTCAATTATAAATCAACTTGATGGAATTAAAATATTCACTAACCATGGTCTATCAACCATAGTTTCACTAAATAAAGTTATAAATGAGAACAATTATAAAATAGTTCATAGTCACTTACCTAAAGCAGATTTTTATGTCGGACTATTGAAATTTTTTGGTAATAAATTTAATCACATAATAACTGTTCATGCACAATATGGAGATCGTACAGGAGAATCAAAAATTAAATATTTTATCTTTAATATTTTCTGGAAGGTGTTTCTGAACAAATCCGATGGCATTATTGCTATATCTCAAAAAATTAATAAGTGGCTTACAAATAATAAGAGTATTGATGAAAATAAAATTGCAACAATTCACTATGGAATAAAAATAGATAAGCAGATAAAAAAAATAAATAATAAAAAAATTGTTGGAATGGCAGCACGTATGCTTCCCTGGAAAGGTTGGGATAAAGTAATAGAGACAGCTTCTATATTAAATGAATTAAACCCAAATTATAAATTTTTACTTGCCGGATCTGATGACCAAAATTATAAAAGTGAATTGCAGGATTTAATAGAGAATAAAAATTTAGTTGATATAGTTTTATTGCATGATCATTATTCAAATATTGAAGAATTTTTTTCAAAAATTGATTTATTTTTGTTTTTGTCAGAATCTGAAGGTTTTGGTCTTGTGGTCTTAGAAGCTATTCAAAATAATACTCCAGTTGTCTGCTCTAACATTGAGCCTCTTAGTGAATTTGTTGACAATTCTCATGGAACTTTAGTTGATAGAAACAATGTACAAGAAATTGCAAACCTTATAAATTCAATATTTTCAAGTGATGAACTACTTAACAAAATACAGATAAAACAAAAAAATAAAATAGTTAAAGAATTTTCAATAATCTCAACAGCTAAAAAATATGAAAATTATTATATAAACCTCCTAAATAATTAACTTACATTTAGTATTAAATTGTGAATATTTTGGTTGTAGGTGGAGCCGGCTATGTTGGTGGAGGCATTGTAGATAAATTAAAGAAAAATCACAATGTTACCGTTTATGATTCATTGATTTATGAAGAGTCATACCGTAAAGATGTAGATTTTGTTTATGGAGATATTAGAGAACAAAAAAAACTTCTTCCTCTCTTGGATAAATGCGATGCTGTAATTTGGTTAGCTGCTTTAGTTGGAGATGGTGCTTGTGCTATTAATCCTGAATTAACATTTGAAATCAATTCAGACTCTGTAAAATTTTTAGCAGAAAATTTTAATAAAAGAATAGTTTTTCTTTCTACATGTTCTGTTTACGGTGCCCAAGAGGGTTTATTGGATGAGTCATCTACAATTAATCCATTGTCAGCATATGCTACTTCAAAAGTAAAAGCTGAAGATTACTTAAAAGACTCAAATGCAATAATTTTTAGATTGGGAACATTATTTGGTATAAGTGATGAGTTTTCTCGAATTCGGTTAGATTTAGTAGTGAATATATTAGTTACTAAAGCTTTAACTGAGGGTAAGTTAACAGTATTCGGAGGAGATCAATGGAGGCCATTACTGCACGTAATTGATGTAGCAAATGCTATAGATCACACAATAAATTTGAAAACAACTGGAATTTACAATCTTCATTATGAAAATTTTAAAATTATAGATATTGCCAATGCAATAGTTGAAAGAATTCCTTCAGCTTCAATCGAAACAACACCAATGAAGTTTCAAGATGCTAGAAACTATCAGGTTTCAAGCGAAAAATTATTTCAAGATACTGGTTTTAAAGCATCAACAAACCTATTACAAGGCATTGATGAAGTGTTCAATTTAATTTCAAATAATAGAATAAAAGATGTATCTCACAACAGATATTCAAATCAAAATTTTTTAGAAGAACATGGGGTATCTTAATGAAATCTTTGTCAGAACCTTTTATTTATGATAAAGAGGAATCTGAAGACCATAGAGGATCTCTAGAGTACTATAACACTCTTGAACTTGACCCTTACAAAAGGTTTTATATTGTTACAAATCCACAAAAAGGAACTGTTAGAGCTTGGCACGGTCATAAATTAGAAACAAAACTCGTGAGGGTTTTAAAAGGTAGATTTACAATTTTTACAATTAAAATTGACAATTGGGAAAACCCATCTAAGAATCTTGTTCCAAACAAATATGAAATGAATGAAAATTCAGGGATACTTTATATTCCTCCTGGATATGCAAATGGTGCAATTAATCTAGATGAAAATGGAAAAATAATGTATTTTTCTTCATCAAATTTACTTGAATCAAAGGAAGATGACCATAGATTTGAATCTAAGTTTTGGAATCCATGGGAAGAATATTCTCCGGAAATATATGAGTAACAATAAAATATTAGTTCTCGGTTCAAACGGTATGTTAGGGAAAATGATCGCACTTTATCTTGATTCATTTAAAGATTTGGACATTACATTAACATCTAGAAATTCTACTGAATTTATAGAGAAAAATTTTGGAGGGAAATATTTAAAATTTGATGCAATATGTGACAATATTAATTCAATCATTAACAAAAAGAATAAATTCGATTACATCATAAATTGCATAGGAGTAATAAAGCCAAAAATTAATGAAAACGACAATAATTCTGTAAATGAAACAATCTCATTAAATTCATATTTACCTAGTGATTTACAACTAGTTGCTGCTGAAGACGATATTCGTTACATCCAGATTGGTACAGATTGTGTTTTCTCTGGTAAAACTGGAAAATATGTTGAAAATTCATTCATGGATGCAGAAGATTTATATGGAAAATCAAAAATTGTTGGAGAGATTGAGAGCACAAATAAACTCTTAATTAGATCAAGTATTGTTGGGCCTGAAACTGGTAAAGGAAATTCACTTATGAATTGGTTTTTGAAAAACGAAGCAAGAATTGTATCAGGATTTAAAAACCATAAATGGAATGGAGTAACAACATTAAATTTTTCCAAAATTGTAGAGGGAATTATTAGAAATGATAATTATACATTCAGAACTCAACATTTAGTTCCTAAAAATACAATTTCAAAAGCGGAGCTTTTAGAAGAGTTCAAGAAAAATTTTAAAAAAGACATAGACATTAAACATGTTGATGCCGAGAATATAGTTGACAGGACTTTATCAACTAACAATCAAAAATTAAATGAAAATCTTTGGCAATTAGCTGGCTATAAAAACATACCCACTGTTCAAGAAAATATAGAAGAACTAGCAAATTCGAAATTTTCTCATAGAATAATTAACTAGTATGAAAGATTTAGCAATTGTATTAGGCATAAGACCTGATGTGATTCGTGCGAGTAAAATTTTAAAATTATTGGAAAATCAGAATGAAATTGATTTTGATTTTTTGTGGTCAGGTCAACATTATTCAGAAAACATGAAAGATACTTTTTTTACTCAACTTAATGTTCCTAGGCCAAATTTTGAATTCAGCGTTGATAAATCAAACGACTCAACTATTGTTTCATCTACAATTGAAAATTTATATAAACATTTTGAGACTAACAAATATAAAGCCGTAGTTTTTCTTGGTGATACCAACACAGTTATGGGTTCTGTTGCAGCTGCACAGCATAATATTCCAATAGTTCATATTGAGGGCTGTATGAGATCTTATGATTGGAGAATGCCTGAAGAAAAATATAGAACTGTAATTGATCATCTATCTGATAGGATATACGCATATTTAGATAGTTATAAAACTCAAGGTTTAAATGAAGGAATTAGTGAAAATATAATCAAGGTAACTGGCAACCCAATTGTAGATATAATAAATGAAAATTCAAAAATTTTTGATTCTGGTGTTGACTATCTTGATGATGAAGTTTTAAGCCTATCCAATGAAAATTTTGTGTTAGTTACTTGTCACAGAAGAGAAAATATTTTAAATGAAGATAGTTTGAAAAATATTATTTCTTTGTTAAACACCATAGATGATAGAAATATCATTTTTCCAATGGGATACAAAACTCAGGAAGTTCTCAAAAATTCAAACATTCAACTAAATACGAATATAAAAGTATTAGATCCAATTGGTTATCTTGAATTCATGTATTTGCTTAAAAATTCAAATTATGTTGCAACAGATTCTGGAACTGTGGTTGAAGAAGCTTGTATACTAAATGTACCATCTATCCAGATGCGCTACTCAACAGAAAGACCAGAGGTCTATGATGTAAGAGCATCTGTTAAATTTGATCCAACAAATAATCTTGTTGATTCTAATGAGGTTATTGGTGCTGTAATGAATTTAAATAGAGGTTGGAGCCATCCATTTGGCGATGGTAATTCATCAGAGATTATTGTTAAAGATTTGATTGAACTGAGCAATTCAAATACTTTTAAAAGACATTCGCCTAAAGACTACCCATTTGACACTAGTAGGTCATTTAAGGAATGAATCGAATATTATTTCATTCTCTAACAATTCCTCCAGATCAAGTATCTACTGGTAAATTGGTAGCAGATATAGCATCAAAATTTAAAGAACATGATATTGATATCCAAATTTTGGCTTCAACTCCACAGTATCGATTCGACTCCAAAAAGTTTACAGAAGAAGGTTTAAATAAAATTAGTAAAAATATTTATACTTCAATCTACAAAAATGTAACAATAACTCATCTATCTGCCTCTAAACGCTCATTTAGCAGGGCAAAAAGATTTAGTCAGTGGATTAATTATCACATCAGATCAATAATTTTTTTGATCAAAAACAGAAAAAATTTTGACACTATTTTTATATTCAGTTACCCACCTACAATGAATTTGATAGCTATCTTCACCAAAAAAATTCTTAGAAAAAAAACAATTTATTCGATTTGGGAACTTTATCCTGAAATCGCTCAAAAATTAAATGAGCTTAACTCAAATTTATTACTTAAGTCTTTTAAAACTGTTGATAATTTTTGTCTAAAAACAATTGATGAAATAGTTGTTAACTCAAATGAGTTGAAACAGTATCTTATAAAAAATAGAGGAATTAATGATAACAAGATTAGTGTTATTTATCATTTTGCTAACGAGTCAGAAAGTCCTCCGAGTGAAATAATAAAAAATGAAATAATGTACGCTGGAAATCTTGGTACGCCTCAAAATCTTGAATCTTTTTTAAATTTATTTTCTGAATCTTCAAATAAATATCAAATAACTATCTTTGGTGGAGGAAGTCAATATGAAAAAATTTCTGGATTTGAATCGGAAAAAATCAATGTAAATCCATTTGTTTCAAGAGACCTTTTAGTGGAGCTAACAAAGGATATACCATTTGCACTAGTTTCTTTATCGCCAAATATAACTGTAGAGGGATTTCCTGGAAAAACATTCGATTATCTTAAAATGAATAAAATTTTAATAGGTTATTCTAATCCTGAATCAAGTCTTGCAAATTTTATTGAAAAATATAATTTAGGTATAAATATTTCTCCAAATGATGTTGAATTGGATTCTAAATTAAAAATATTTGATGATAAAAAAAATATTGAACAAATTTATAAAAATATAACAAAAATTAATAATGAATTTGCCAATGTAGATGCGGTAGCAAATCAATATATAAATCTTATTTAATTTGCACCTCTTTTACTCAAAACAGAAGAAATTGTTTTTAAGATGATTTTAATGTCATTTAGAATTGAATAAGAGTCAATATACTTTAAGTCCCAAAAAAGACGTTCTTGTAAACTCAAATCTAATCTACCTTGCACTTGTGCTAAACCAGTAATTCCAGGTAAAACAGAATGTCTTTTTTCATTATATTTTCCATATAATTCCGACTCGTAGTCGACTAATGGTCGTGGCCCAACTAGTGACATATCTCCACGAATAACATTTAAAATATTTGGAAGTTCATCTAATGAAGTTCTACGTAATATGCTTCCTGTATTTGTAATACGATCGTCATTTTCAATTCTTATTGGTTCTAATGGAGAATTATTTGGTTCTATGGATTTACCTTTAGCTAAATCAAGATAGTGAGATTTATGAAAATCTTCCTCTGCAGAAGTTTCCATTGTTCTAAATTTGTAAAGTTTAAATTTTTGATTATTTTTTCCAACTCTGTTTTGTATAAAAAATATAGGCCTACCTTGTTTTAAAAGGAGAATTAAAGAAATAATTAATGCAAAAATTGATAGAAATGGGCTAAATACAATAATAATTGCTATATCAAATAGTCTTTTCAACATCATTTCTATCATAAACTATATAAATTAATGTTAATCAATTAAATAAATTCAACATTAAAGTTAAATTGATGTGTGGAATAGCTGGAATACTTAATTTTGACAATTCAAAGGTTAATCCAGAAATAGCAAATGTAATAAAAAGTTCTCTTGAACATAGAGGACCTGACTTTTCAAAAGTAGATTACATTAATGAAAATGTTGCAATGATCCATAGTCGTCTAGCAATTATTGATTTAGATGATCGTTCAAACCAGCCAATGTTTTCTGAAGATAAAAGATTTTCTATTGTATTTAACGGTGAAATTTATAACTATAAAGAAATTCGCAAATCACTAGAACAAAAAGGAGTCAGTTTTCAAACAGATGGAGATACGGAAGTATTATTAAAGGGTTTTATATTTCATGGAAGTAACATTCTGCAATTACTTAGGGGTCAATTTGCATTTGCAATTCATGACTCTTATGAAGAGTCATTTTTTTTAGCTAGAGACAGAGTTGGTATTAAACCATTATATTTTTCCATTTATAATGATGTTTTTATTTTTAGTTCTGAATTAAAAGCTATTGAAAATTCGGGATTAATTCCATTTAAGCCTGATTTAGATTCATATGTTGCTTATTTAAGACATTTAGCAGTTCCAACAAGCAGAACTGGTAACAAAAATATTTTAAAATTAGAACCAGGTCAGTATTTAGTAATTAATAAGGATAAAAGTATTTCAAAAAATAAATACTGGGATCCATTTACTTTTCAAGTTGATTATTCAATCACAGAAAAAGATGCAATTTTAAAAGTTGAAGAACTATTACTCGAATCTGTTGAATATAGAAAAGTAAGCGATGTTGAAGTAGGTCTATTTCTGTCTGGAGGTTTAGATTCATCTTTAATTGGAAAAATTATGAGTAGAAATACAAACTCTGATGTTAAAAGTTTCAATATAGATTACGAGGAACATTTTTCTGGATATCAAGGAGAAGTAGAGCAGGCAAGACATGCTGCTTCACATATAGATATAAAACTTATTGAAGATAAAATTCAATATTCGGATTTCAAACAAATTATTGATAATTACTCTTTCTACCAAGATGATTTAGTTGGTGACGAAGTTGGAATCCCATTATATTTTTTAGGGAAATCGTCAAACAATAATGGAATAAAAGTAGTTCAAGTTGGAGAGGGAGCAGATGAATTATTTTATGGATACGAACATTGGCTTAGATTTATAAAACTAAATCGTTTTATTAAACCGATTACAAAAGCCAGATATGACAATTTTAAATTTTCTGGTCATAGAAAGAATATGCTATCAAATATCTTGCTAAATAGAACTTCATTTGCCGGTGGAGCATTAGGTTTTAATTTAGTAGAGATTGACAATCTATTGTTAGAAGGAATTACTGATGAATATAATTTAGTTCATTTTGTAGATAAAAAATGGGATTCATATTTTTCAAGTAAGAGTTCTAGTTTATCAAAATGGATGACTCTTATTGACTTACAAATAAGATTGCCAGAATTACTTTTGATGAGAATGGACAAACTTGTTATGCAGTCATCAATTGAAGCAAGGGTACCATTTCTTGATCATAAATTAATTGAATTCGTTTTAACTATTCCAGAAAAAATTATTTTTAATGACAATAAGACAAAACCATTGCTAAAAAAAGTTGCCTCTAAACATCTTCCAAATGAAATTGTAAATAGGAAAAAACAAGGTTTTAGAGCACCTGTAGGTGAATGGATAAAAAAAGATGAAAAATATTTTTATGAAGCGATTAAAGAATTTAACTCCTCAACTAATTTATTTGATAAAGAATATTTAAATAAAATTATTTTAGGAGATGACTTCCAAAAAAAATGGTATTTAGCCAACTTAGCTAAGTGGCACTTAAGCAGGAGTTCAAATTGATAAAAAACTGGAAAAAAAATACTATTTATATTTCTATTATGCAACTTACTCTTCTTGTTGTTAACTTTTTTTTAATCACCATAATTAGCAGAGAATATGGGGCAGAAATTTATGGTGAATATGCTTCCTCAAAAAGTCTTTCAGTACTAATAGGTACCGCAATTGTTATGTCGTTGGCATTAGTTGTAACTAAAGTTCTTGCTCAAAATAGTGAAAATTCAAAGCTTATGTTCTCAAATTCTTACTATATAATTACAAGAAATTTTTTAATCACCCTTTTATTATTGTTTCCAATTACCTTATTGTTTCAAAGAAGTTTTTCTATGACTGCATTGTTTTTGATGGGTTTTGTATTTAATGAAATGATCCATGTGGCGTTAGCATTTTTTCAGGCTAAGGGAGATTTTGTTACCAGTTCAAAACAAATATTTGTTAGAACTATCATTTATGGAATTGGTGCATGGATTATAGTTTTTCAGGGTTTTTCGATTATATCTTTAATTTCTTTCCAAGTCTTTATGTTGGGAATATTTTTTATCTTTGCTCATATCTCAATTCCAAAAAATAATAAGATATCTCAGATTAAATCTACTCCTCATGTTAGAGATGACTTACAAAATTCTGGTAGAAAGATGGTTCTTACAACATTCTCAAGTGCCTTAATCTCCGAACTAGATATCGTGCTTTTAGGTTTGTTTTATTCTGGATCAGTTTTAGGTGTTTTAGCTTGGTCTAGAAGAATTTTAGAAATTATATTTCAGCTTTTGGCAGCTAGTTTAGATATTCTATTTCCAGAGCTATCAAAAGCTAGTGAGAAAAGTGAAGTAAAAATTATTAGGGCAAAGTTAATAAATGTATTTTTTGCTTCTTTTAGCATTCCTATTATATATTTTTTCTTTAGAGATTTTGGAAATACTATATTTGTATCCTTACTTGGAGAAGAGTTTGATATGATTTCTGAATATACTTATCAAATCTTATTTTGTATTCCCTTAATGGTATGGTCAAGAATAAATATTATTTTTTCGAGGGCACTAAATTTTGAAATTAATTTAACAAAAACCATTATTTTTGGAGCAATTCTATCCTACATTACGTATTTTCTGATGCATAGTTTTGCGGACAATCCAGCAGTTTTATCAATAATTATTTCACAAATTTTAATTGCAGTATTAACAACTTATAGTTTCAAAAAATCTTATGAGTAGCATTAAAACATATCTAAGAAAACTAAAATATAATTTGACTTATCAATTTAAATCTAATCTTGAATTACCATCCGATTTTAGATTATTTAATCGTAGGGATACTAGTTACCAACAATTTATTTATAAACATTGCAGACCTGATAAAAATACCAATTTAGATTTAGGCAGAAGTTTAAAAATATTTGGAAAAATTTCGGATGAGTATGTCATCAATAGTGATATATTTACAAATTTTAATTTTTCTAATAAAAAATTGAAACCAGCATATTTTAATAGTGCAGATGTAAAGGTTCCTTACGAAGCATCTAGGTTACAGTATCTACAAAAAGCAAATTCAGGAATTATAGATGTAAACAATTTTCCATCTATATATTGGAATAGCCCTATGGATGTTGCAATAAGAAATGTAAATCTAATATTTCATCTTTTATCTATTGAAAATAATTATCAAACAGCTGAAATTTTAGGAAATAATAAAGACTTGTTAACTTCATATATAAGTCAACATTATGAATTCATAACAGACAATTTAGAAAATACAGGAAATGTTGTAGGGAATCATTACTTAATTGAGCTTACCTCAATTTTACTAACTATTGCTACATTTAAATTCAATGGAGACCAAGATGAGTGGAAATTCTATATAAATGAATTGACATCAGAACTGAACAATCAATTTTATGAAGACGGTACAAACTTCGAAGGGTCAACTCATTATGCTGCTTTTGTAACTGAAGCTTTAATTGTTTGTAAGCTTGCAATTCAAGAAATAGACAATAATTCGTTAGTTCTTAAAAAAATTGATGAAATTATTAAATCTAATAAAATTCTTTTATCAAAATTAATGAATAATGGAGAATTATCACAAATTGGAGATAATGATTCTGGAAGATTATTTTATTTTGCCTTTGATGAAGATGCTCCATTAAAAATGAGTTGGTTATTAGAGTTAATTGAAAATTTATATAAAGAAACAAATTTTAAAAAAATTGAAGAGAAATTTCAATATGAAATAAACTCAAAACTACCTTCTCTTGATAATTTTCAGCAAGTAACTCATAAAACAATCAAAGTATTTACAAAGGATTATCAATATTATTGTTTTAGTGATTTTGGAATATTTATTTGGAGAAATGATGATGAATATTTCAGCATTAGGTGTGGGCCTATTGGACAAAATGGTATAGGTGGTCATTCACATTATGATCAGCTTTCTGTTGAATGTTTTACGAACAATACCTGGATTGCACGAGATCCAGGGACAGGAACATATACTGATGATATTAAAACTAGAAATAAATTTAGATCACTTCACTATCATTGGGGACCTAAAGCAAAAATTCATTTTCCACAAGAAGATGAATTTGATTGTTTTAAATTAAATCATATGAGTGATGGAGAAGTTTTAAAATTTAATAAGAACAATTTCCTAGGTTATGCAATCTTTAATGGAAAAAAAATTGTAAGAAAAATAACTATTAATGATGGTTCTGTAATTATTCAAGATTTTTCTGGTGATGTTGAACTAGAGGAATATACTTCATGGGGTGAAGGTCGAAATGGAGTCAAGGTTAAGTTCTCTAATGGATATAAGAGGATAAGTTGAAATTACAGTATTCAAAACTTTTACTTTTTTCATTTTCAATATTTCTTTTTCTTGAGGGTCTTGACGCATATTCAATCAATAATATTCCAATATTTTGGTTGGGTGTATCTTTCTTTCTGTTTGTTTTTTTAGGATTACATTTTTTTGGTTTTAAAGCATCAAGTTACAACTTTGTCTCGTTAAGAAATTGGGTTTTATATGGTATTTTCATAACTCTAATCCAATCTTTTTTCAACGATGTGGTTTTACCAAAATATGCAAGTACAACTTACTTTCAATACATAAGCTTGAGACTTTTGCGATTAGTGTTTTTCTTGGTAGTCATTTATTGTCTTGATTACATACTTCAGAAATATAATTTTGAGTATGTTTTAACTTTCTTTCTTTTATCCTGTTTGTTTATATCTGTTTTGTCTTTGATAAGTTATTTTTCATATGTATATGGTTACAATGATTTTCCAAGAACGAGGTCTGGATCTGGTGGTTGGACTCAACCTATTGAAAGGGCTTGTAATATTTTAAGAAATTATGGGACATTTAGAGAACCTAGTTTTCTATCGATATGGTCTGTACCATTTCTACCTTATTTTTTTTACTTAGGAAAAAAGAAGAAAGTTTGGTATTTTTTATCTTTAATACCAATATTAAGTATTGTCTTAAGTCGAAGTTTGACAGGTGTTATGGCTTTCTTATTAGCCGCTTCACTTACATTGTTAATAATTTTATTTGTACATAGAAAATTTGAACTTAATTTATTTTCTCTTATGACATTATTTGTAATAGTTATTTTTTCTTCAAGTATATTTTCATATCAATTTCCTCCAGATCAAAAGAATTGTGATGACTCTATTAATGAGTGTATTTGTTACACAGAAGATAGATTGGATGAATTGAAAAGTTCAACTAGCGTACCAGATGCAACTTTTGGAAGGTTCAGAGAATTAGCATCTCAAGGTCTAGATGCTTTTTCAAATACAGCATTTTTATTTGATTATATACAAGATGAAGGCTTCTCGGTTTTTGGTGACGGTTTTGGTTATTCAAACATAACATTTTCCTACGCTGCTGACGAAGCAACAAAAAAACTAGAAAATAATCAAATAATTTATAGAAATCCAGGTCAAGTAGTTTCATTTAATAATCTTTTTGCTAATATTTTGATGTCTACAGGAATGCTTGGTTTGTTATGGTTTCTTTACATACTTATAGACACTTCTAGAAGACTAGTATTTAGGTATACATTGATTCAACCGTATGTGTTAGTAAGTTTTATTTCCATACTTTTTATATATTCTTATCAGGCAGAAGAAATTGCAGCACACCTAGCAATATCGATTGCATTTGCCATAAATTTACAAAAAAATGAAGAATAAAAAAATATTAATTGTATCTCATCAATTTTTGCCGCATATAAGCCCAAGAACGACTAGGTGGAGTTTATTGATAGATGAGTTAATTGATAGAGGTCACGAAGTTACTGTTTTGTCAGGAACTAAGCCTGATAATATCCAAAAAAAATACAAACATTTATATTTTGGAAATAAAGAAATTTCATCCAACATTAGCAGGATAAGAAAAAATTCTCAGAATTCATCAAATGGGTTTATAAAAAAAATTATTTATTCGGTTTTAAAGAAAATTTATAGATTCATATTTAAAACATTTTCTTGGCCAGATTATGCAATGCTATGGGTAATTACTATTTTAAAGAATAAAAAACATATTAAAAATGACTATGATGTAATAATTTCAGTTAGCCTTCCCTTCACATCTCATTTGTGTGCTTACATTATACATAAAAAAATTCAGGCAGATTGGTTTATGGATATCGGAGATCCATTTACTTTAAAATTGGATTCTCCAGAAAATAATAAATTTATATATTCATTTTTAAACAATTTTTATGAGAGAAAATTCTATCAAACAGCTTCAAAAATTATATTTACACATGAGGAAGTAGCTAAACTTCATCAAAGCAAATTTAACATTGACAGCACGAAAATTACTATTGGCTATCCTATTGCTTCAATCAGTAAGGAAACAATAACAATCGCCAGAAATTTTAATTATGCTCTTACACCTTTTAAAATCGGTTATTTTGGAGCATTTACGAAATCAGTTCGAGATCCGAAAAATTATTTAAGCAATATTGCAAATCATTTTGATGAAAATTTTGAACATGAGTGGTACATTAATGAAGAATCTAAAAAATTTTTTAAT
>CEVZ01005053.1_pt1 | contig 15636 bp, 14 predicted proteins | sample 361371 | NCBI WGS metagenome assembly CEVZ01 (sample SAMEA2620217, study PRJEB7988) | marine metagenome | isolation source: saline water (ENVO:00002010), including
TATCAAATGGAGGGGTTTTATATAACAAGACCAGAAGATACAACACCAGATTTAAAAAGAAGTACTGGTTGGGTTTCATCGCAGTTTGGGATACAAAAGGCTAGACATCCAGTAGAAAGTAATATCAAAAGACTACCCGGTGGTGGATGGACATTTGAGAATAAATTTAAGGAATTTAGTAATAAAGCATCTAGAAGTATTCCTGCTCCTGAACCTGTTGTTGCTAAAGTTACTACAGAGGTCACTCCTCCATTAAAGAAAGCTACCACAACGAGAGCTTCTATTGAACAAAATTTAGCAACTAGAGCTAGTAATAAACAAAAGAAACTAACATTGTCTGCTCAAGAAGCCAGAACTGTTACAAAGAAAGTTCAAGAGCAATTATCTCCGAAGAAAACTAAGACAAAAGTAACAGCAAAGAAATCAACATTCGGTGCTGTTAAGTATTTGTCAAGATTTATGGTAGGTATTCCTCCTCTTGCGGCTTATTATTCGCTATCAGCGAAAAAAGCTGAAGCAAAACCAAAAGATAAAGATAAAGTAATAACTCCAGCAAATCTAGCTAAAGAAACTACCTCAATCTTATTTGGTAGCCATAGAGTATTTAGTGGTTATGGAGAAAAACCGGGATATATCAATAAGTTAGGGGTTGGTGGGGAATATGATCGTAAAGGGTTACTAAAACATTTTAATAGACCAAGAAATAAACCAATTAAAGGTGCTGGTGGTCCAGATACTCCATTTGCTAAATTTATGAACTATCGTAAGAAAAATCAGGCCATAACTAAGCAAATTAAGTATTAATGACAGATAAAACAGAATTAGCAATTGACATTGCTGAAAAAATTTCAGATATTTATGAGACTTCTAGATTATTAGAATATGATCCATATGATTACCAGAAACGTTTCCATAGTGCTAAAGATGCACAAGGTAGATTAGCAAGACAACGCCTTTTGATGGCGGCTAACAAAACAGGGAAAACATTTTGTGGTGCATGTGAAATGGCTTACCACTTAACAGGGAGATACCCTAAATGGTGGACAGGAGCTAAGTTTAGTAGACCTATTACTGCATGGGCGGCTGGAAATACTACTGCTAATACAAGAGATATTGTCCAAGCAGAATTATTAGGTGAACCCGGTGATGAAGACGAATTTGGTAAAGGTGCAATACCAAAAGAATATATTGTTGGCACTCCTTTACGAATGCCGGGTGTACCAAATGCATATCAAAGTTTGCAAGTTAAGCATGTATCTGGTAGAAACTCTAAATTGATATTCAAGTCCTATGAACAGGGCAAGATGCAATGGATGGGTAAGGCCGTAGATGTTACATGGTTAGACGAAGAACCGCCACAAGATATATATTCACAGGCTCTTCGAGCGGCACTTAAAAGTGGTGGTATAGTTTACATGACATTTACACCAGAATCAGGTATGACTGATGTTGTTACTCAGTTTATGACAAAACTAGGACAATCTCAGGCTTTATATCATGCTACTTGGGATGATGCAAAACATCTAAATGAAGATGTAAAGAAAGAAATATTAGCGGCTCTTCCTCCACATGAGAGAGATATGAGATCAAAAGGGATTCCAATTTTGGGGTCAGGTCTTGTATTTCCTGTAAGTGAAGAAGACTTAGAAATTGAACCATTCCCATTACCTGATTACTGGCCTAAAATATGTGGTTTGGATTTTGGATGGGATCACCCTACTGCGGCTGTCTGGATTGCTTGGGATAGAGATACCGATACAGTATATGTTTATGATTGTTATAGAAAATCGGCAGAAACTCCAGTAGTGCATTCAGCGGCAATAAGGGAACGTGGGGATTGGATTCCTGTAGTTTGGCCTCACGATGGTTCACAACATGATAAAGGATCAGGGAAGCCGTTAGCTGATTTGTATAGAAAGCAAGGGTTAAATATGATACATAAGCATTTTGAAAATAAAGAAGGAGGTATTGCAGTAGAACCGGGTATCATGGACTTGTTACAAAGAATGCAAACTGGTAGATTTAAAGTCTTTAAGTATTTAAGAGAATGGTTCGAAGAATTGAGAATGTATCATAGAAAAGATGGTAAAATAATAAAAGTACATGATGACTTAATGAGCGCAACACGGTATGCTTCTCAATCGTTGCAATATGCTTCATTAGGTAAGAAAAAGAAACGGCAGAGGAGAGCTATTACAGATTACGATTATTATGGTGCTTCACAGCAAAGGGCTTATTTATGATTTCTATTTATATGGAAAAAATGAAATAGATAATATTTGGGAATCTATAGAAGACCAAGTTGGTAGAACAGATGATGAGTTCTTAAATAAAGATGATATAAAAAAGTATTTAAAAGAAGGATACTATCTTTTATGTACAATTAATGATAAAACTAATAATATAGTTGCTGTAATTACTATTGAATTTGTCTACTATCCATCTCATAAGATGTGTAGAATAGTAACAATATCTGGCAAAGATATGGATAAATGGATAGATAAAGGAATTGCTTTATTGGAAGAATTTGCAATAAAACACGAATGTACACATATTGATATGTATGGAAGACGAGGTTGGAAAAAAATATTGAAAGATTATAAAGAAGATTGTATTTTATTAAGAAAAAGGTTATAACCCAAACAAAAAGGTAAATATGAAAATATATACAGAAGTAACATATAAATGGGAAAATGATTCCCTAAAACAAGAATCATCTAAATCATTTGATTATTCTGGTGAAGTTTCATTATGTAAAGGAGGCGGTGGGGGTCCTCTGAATAATCTTGCCGGAGCAGTAACAGAAGGAATTAGTAATACAGCAGAAGCTATAACAGATACTACAGAAATTATAAAAGATCCTGCAGGAGCAATCGAAGGTGGCCCGGGTGGTACATTAGGGCAAGTAGTTGATACTGTTTATGGCGGTACTACAAAAGATCTAATGGATCAAGCACAAGGTAAAACAGATGAAGGTTCTGCAGTAGTAGCGGCTACTGAAGAGCCAGAAGATTATATTGCTCAAGAAGGAACAGGAACAGTTGCTATGGGTGGAAGAAAGGAAACAAGGGCTAGAGGTATGACTAATACTGGTTCTACTGGAGCAACTAGATTAACAAGTTCTATGCCTGTGGCTTAATAACTCAAGAGTTAATACATGGATTACCAAAATAATGAACTTGGTTCAGTTATAGATCGGCAACATGAGAAATTAAAAAATAATAGAAGGAATTGGGAAAGACAATGGCAAGAAATGGCTGAATATGTCCTCCCACATAGAGCCGATTTTACAACCACACATTCAAAAGGTGATGAAAGAAGAGGTATGGCATTTGAAGGTACTGCCATGCGTTTGCTTAAAAGATTTGCCTCAAATATACATAATGTCTTTACTCCTATGGGGGCTGAATGGTTTAAATTAACCACAGGCATACCTCAACTGGATAAAGAACGTAATGTTGCATTATGGCTACAAGAAGCATCTAAAATAATAAAACACCATGTATCAAGACCAGTTTCTAACTTCCAAAGTGCTGTATTCCAATATTATTTGGAAGCTGGTACATTTGGTACTGGCATCATATTTGTGGAGGATGTTCCCGGCTTTGGTACTAGGTATCGCAATTTCCCTCTTTCGGATTGTGTACTTGGTTCTGGAAGTGAAATGGAGATTGACACAGTATTTAGGAATTACAAACAAACATATAAAGACCTTGTATCTAAATTTCCTCCAGAAACACTACCTCCACAAGTAGTAGAAAGAGGAATGAGTGAAAGAATGTTGGATGAAGTAGATGTTGTTCATTGCGTATATCCTGCATGGACTATGCAACAATATCTACCAAATTTCCCTAAACCATTTGTATCATTACATTATCTTAAAGATAAAAAAAGTATATTAAAAATAGGTGGTTATGATGAAATGCCTTACATATGTGCAAGATGGGAAAGATCAGATCGTGAAATATATGGTAGAGGTCCAACTTGGGAAATAATGCCTGATGTCAGATTAATTACTGAAATAGATCGTACCTATTTAAAAGCAGTTCAGAAAGCGGTCTCACCGCCTCTGTTTGTACCGGATTCTGGACTTCTTGACCCCCTAGATACCACTCCCGATGCAATTAATTACTACTCTGTCGGTCTAGGGGGAAAAGATCAAATATTTGAAGCACCTTCTAATGCAAGGCCAGATTATGCTGAAAGATTAAGTGGCAAATGTACTGCGGCAATTAGGGAAGGATATTTCTTAGATTTACTAGAATTACCGGGTCCAATAGCTCCAGATGGGGATGTAATGCGGTTTTCTGCAACAGAAGTTTCTGTAAGAATGAGACAGAAAATGCCTGTTCTTGGACCAATTTTAGCGAGACAGGAAGCGGAGTTTCTTGATCCTATTATTAAAAGAACAGCTAATATTCTAATGAGATCATATTTAATCCCCCCAATGCCAGAAGAAATGCAGGGGCAGTATAGAATTGAATATCTTAATCCTATATCTGTTTCAATGAGATCTGGTGAGATTAGTTCTATGTCTCAATTATTCGAAACTATAATGCCACTTGCTCAAATAGATCCTACTATACCTATGTATTTCAATACTCAGCAAATACTAGAAAATACTGCTGAAGTATTGCAAGTACCTCAATCTAATATTAGGACTAAAGAGGAAGTAGAAGCAATTGTAGCAGAACAACAAAGACAACGACAAGAACAAGAACAAATGCAACAAGCACAATTAGCGAGTCAAATTAATGAACAATCTGCAAACGCAGAAGCACAAAGAGCTAAAGCGGAGGCCGCATGAGTGACTTAAAAACTGGTAAAAACTTCCCCTTAAATAAAAGGGGTAGAATGGTTAAAAGTGTAGGCGGTACAAAAGAAAATATTGTTAATACTAAAGGTGCTAGAATACATTATTTTGGTGATGATTATACTGATCCAAAAGCATGGAAGTATGATAGACAAGTTTTTATAGCAAAAAATAAAAAGTATGGGCAAATTAGAGGTTGGGAAAAACCATATGCAAATACTTTTACAACAACTATGAGAGGTCAACAAGTAGAACATCCTGTAGCAAAATATGATGCTCATATGCAAGGTGGTGTAGAAAAATCTCTTAAAGAAAGAAGAGGGGTAGGGCATGATTTACCTAATTTAGTTATTGCAAGTAGAAAAACTAATATAGAAAAAGGTACAAAAAGTTTAGCAGATTGGACACCCTCACATAATGTCAAATGGTTTGCTGAACATGTTGAAAAAATTAATGTTAAACATGATTTATCATTTTCTCCAAAATCGGCAGTTAAATTTAAGTCGATTACTGGTAGAGAGACAAAAGCTAAAATTAAAGCTCCGGCATATCAAACATTATTATGTCAGAGTTGTCATACACCAAGTAGATGATTTCACGTTGGTTACAAGAGAAAGAAAAACGTACACGATTTAAAGAGGTCTTTAGTGGAGAAGAAGGACAAGATGTAATTGCGGCTTTAGCTAATGCACATTTTGTTTTCCAAACTTCTCATGCTAATGATCCATATACCTCTGCATGGCAAGAAGGTAGAAGAACTGTAGTAATGGAGATAATAAATCTCGTTGGTGCAGATTTGGAAGCCATTAGGAAACGAATTGACTTGCAGGAACAGGCTCGAGTTCAAAATCGGGCATAACTCTAACCTAAAATAAATATGTCAGAAGAAGCACAAGCCCCTGTGGAAACAGGGCAAGCAGATAGTGGCGAAACTTCGGCTTTACAATTTGACCCAACATCTTTGCCTGAAGGATTGAGGGAAGAACCAAGTCTCCAGACTTTTGACACCGTAGATAAACTTGCAAAGTCCTACGTTAATGCAGTAAAAAAGATAGGAGGTGATCCTAATACTTTAGTACGAATCCCACAAGAAGGTGAAGATAAGAATGGATTTTACAATCAAATAGGCAGACCAGAACAAGCAAATGGTTACAATTTTGATGAAATTGTAGGAGAAGATCCAGAAGGGACACTAGATGGATATAAAGAATTTGCTCATCATCATGGTCTAACACAGGCTCAAGCTGAAAGTATCTTAAACCTTTATGGAGAGATAAAAGAAGATGAAGCTAGAGAATATCAAGAAGCACAACGTCAATTAGATATAGATGGACAGATTGAGCTTCAAAAAGAATGGGGGAAAAATTTTGATGGCAAAATGGACATGGCATCGAGAGCTTTCGCTGAATTTTCTACACCAGAATTACAAAAATTAATGGATGAAACAGGATTGGGCAACCATCCTGAGTTACTTCGTATTTTTGCTAAAGTTGGTGAGAGATTAGGTGAAGATTCATTGGTTGTCGGTACAGGTCTTGGAGCTAATCAAATGTCTCCTGAACAGGCTCGTGCAGAAATTCAGAATTTGTATTCTGATAAGGAATTTTCTAAGTCATATCGTGATAATAGAGAACCTGGTCATAAGGCGGCAATGTCTAAAATGGGTAGGCTCTTTAGTATAGGATATCCTAGTCAGCAACGAGCTAGATAATAGTACAACTCCATAGTGGAGTAAAACCGAAATAAAGACAATAAGGCAGATAAGCTATTAGCCCTGTTGGAAAGTCTGTTGTGATCCTTTAATGGATAATCACTAGGTTTAGTGTATTCAATTTTTCATAACGGAAAAACAATATGGCTAATTTTTATGACATTGAAACGTCGTATATACATCGCTATTCTGCTGATGTATTACATGCGCTTCAACAAAAGACATCAAGGTTACGTAATTTCGTAACTAACAAACCTGACTGTCAAGGTGTAGCCGAGTTCATTGATAAGATCGGAACTAACGAAGCACTTGACAAGGTAGCAAGGTTTGCTGATTCACCAGTACAAGCCATTTCCCATAAACGTAGGAGAGTATCCGCACAACCTAAAAATGCGGGATTCTTTGTAGAAGGTTTTGACACTCGTAGAATGAACTATGATGTGTTTCAGCCTTATGCAGAAGCTACGTCAATGGCAATGGCAAGGAAAATGGATGCAGTAATCGTTGATGCCGCATTTGGTTCAGCATATGAATCAGATGGTGGAGCAATGGATGGAGCAACGGAGATTGTATGGAATAGTACAAACTTCCCTAAATCCTTCATTGACAAAACTTATGTCCATAACAGCAGTTCTCCTAATGCAGAAACAGCAGGGATAATCAGTTCTACAGCGGCTACTGGTCGTACATTATCAATCGACAAATTGTTGAATGCTCGTAGACTGTTATCTGAGCAAGAAGCAGATCAGTATGATGAAGGTGGTAATCCACTTTATTTCATAGTATGTTCTGCCGCTCAAATAGAAGCTCTGTTGCATTCTTCAAGGGTACAAAGTGCTGATTATAATAATATTCGTGCTTTGGTTGAAGGACAGACCAACTACTTTGCTGGATTTCAGTTCATCAGGTATGAAAATATGCCTACTACTGGTAGCGGTGCTACACAAGTAGAAAGTGTATTAGCATTCCATCCTCAAGGACTAGCATTTTGTTCTTGGGAAGAACCAATAACTGAGATTGAGCGTCGTGCCGATAAAAGTTTTGTACCATATGCATATTTTGAAATGGATATTGGTGCAACTCGAGTATGGGAAGAGATGGTCATTCAAATTGACTGTTATAAACCTTAACCCATAACTTGAAAGGAAAATATGGCTGATATATATGGAGTAGATTACAAAAAACGATTTGTTACACTCCCTGCAAAGCTAACTAATGTAGCTACACAGGGTGGGCGGATGCGTGTTTTGTATGATACGTTTACAACAAGTTCCACAGGTAGTGGTGATAAACTTTACATGGGCAGACTTCCTGCTGATTGTAAGGTATGGGAAGTGGCAGTAGGTTTTTCTGCTGATCTCACTAATAGCACAACTGTTGATGTTGGTTGGGAAGCTGTTTTATCAAGCGGATCAAGTGATTTAGATGGTTGGCATGATGGTGTTGCCGCAAATGGGGCAATCTCTTATTGGAAAATGGGAGGTGCTTCAACTGCTACAGGCAATAAAGGGATTTCCCTTACACCTACATCATTAGCTGATGAATGTAGTGTAGTAGTTACATTTAATGCGGCTCCTGCTGATAGCAAGGTAGTTAGTATTTATGTAGTTTACTCAATTGATTAATTTCAATCGGGGGTTGGGTAACTGACCCCCATTACTAACAGTTTATTATGGATAAAACTGGTATAGCTAACCTTGCCTTGAGCAATCTAGGCGAATCAAGTATTCAAAGTTTAACAGATAATAATGCTAGAGCAAGAGCTTGTAATGGCAGAATAGATGATGTTATTACAACTGTTCTACGAATGCATGTCTGGAATAGTGCATTAGAAAGAAAAGAATTAACACAAATTGGTGCGCCTGTCTTTGGTTGGAATTATATGTTTCAACTTCCTGCTGATTGCATCAAAGTAGTTGAAGTTAATCCAGTATCAAAATTTCAGGTAGAAAAACGGAACATTCTATCGAATGAAACTTCTTTATATCTATTATATGTTGCTGTTCCAACAGATATTAATAATTTAGATTCCTTATTATCCGAAGCTATTGCAATGAAATTAGCTTTAGAGATTGCAGAAACTTTAACAAGTAAAGCAGGATTAAAGGATGAGATGATGAGGAAGTATGTTATAGCTTTACAAGAAGCTAGATCTGCTAATTCTAAAGATAGGACACCTGATCATAGAGAAAGATCATCTTACTTTAATTCAAAACGTGGACATTATCATGTTATTCATAGAACCTTTAATACACCATCTTTAGGTTATGAAGTTGATATGGAAGCATGGAAGACTAAAAGTTCCGCAGAGCAGACGTAAAGTTTACTATGGCAAAGTATGAGTTTTTGCAACCAAAATTTACTGAAGGTGTTTTAGCTAAAGCATTTCATGGTAGATCGAGTGAAGAATTTTATAGTTATGGGTTAAAATCATGTAAGAATATGATCCCTACGCTTTCTGGCCCTTGTGTAAAGAGACCGGGAACAAATTATATAGATTTAGCAAAAAACTCTTCTGCTACTTTGCATCCATTTTTTAAAGATAAAGATAATACTTATATTTTAGAAATTGGTTATGCTAGTGGCTCCTCCTATTTGAGAGTATGGTCACAGGACAGACTCTTAAAAAACAAAGACACCACTCCAGCAACATTCGAAATTAATGGCCTAGCGTGGTCATCAACAGAAATAAATAATCTTAAAACTACACAAAGTGGAGATTATATATTTGTTTGTTGCCCCACAAGGAAACCATATATGATTATCCGTACAGTTGATCTAACTGATACTGGTGCTGACGTATGTGAAGATGGTAGTAAATGGTCTGTCGAAGAATATGTTATGGAGGATGGCCCTTATGATTCTATTAATATTTACAAAGAAGAAGGAAGTGTTTCTGATAAAAATCAATATACTATTAAATTAAAAACTGAACCTACTAGCTTTAAAGAAATTGCAAATGTAGAATTTGATGTATCAACTAATAGTATTGTTTTAATGAATCATGGCCTCCAAACAGGAATGAAGGTTCGTTTAGTAGGTACTGGTGATTGGGGTAATCTTGTTAATACTGCTAGTACACCAGTTGCATATAGTGGTACTAAAGATTGGTATGTTGTATCTACTACTTCTAGCACATTTAAAGTATCTTCATCCGATGCCGGACAAGCACTAGAATTTGCTATTGCAAGTGGTCAAACATATGCTAACGCTTCTGTTAAATTATCCAGACCAAGATATGAATCAGGGGCAGAAGTTGTATTTAAAGAGTATTTAGGTGGGAATACGGAAACTACTACAAGTAATAGTATGTTTACAAGTGCAGATGAGGGAAGGTTAATTAGAGTTAATCCATTATCAAGACCTTTAGAAGCAATTGGTGGGATAAGATGGGCTTGGGGAATTATTAAAAGTGGTAGTGTAACAACATCAGGAGGTAAAAGAGAATTTACTGTTATACTTAAAACAGAAATTTGTAATACAAGAGAAAATACTACTGACAATACAAAAGGTACATCAGAATTTCGTCTAGGAATATTTAGTGATGCAAGAGGATGGCCTCAAGTAGCTCAAATATATCAGCAAAGAATGGTATTAGCGGCTACTACATCTAATCCTTCTACAATATGGCTTTCTAAATCTGCTGATTTCTTTTCTTTTGCACCTACAGAAATTGCGGCTCAAGATGCTGGTTCATCAGTTACAGATGGATTAGCAAGAGAAATAATAACAGATTCAAATGGATTAAGTTTTACATTAGATTCAGATACATTAGATGAAATAAAATGGTTAGCAGAATCAAAGAAACTAGCAATGGGTACATCTGCTGGTGTTTATATGCTTTATGGATCAGAAACTAATCTAGTAGTTACACCATTTAGATATACAATTAATAGAGAAACAACATTTTCTGCAACTGATACACCTCCTATTGTAGTATCTAATACTTTAATTTATCCCCAAATTGGAGGCAAAGATGTACAGGCATTAATATTTGAAGGTCAACAAGGACAATGGTTTTCGAGTAAAATATCATTAAAAGGTTATGATATTATTAAATCGTCTGAAATTAAAAAAATGATTTGGCAAGAAAGACCGAATAATATTATTTGGGTAATGATGAATGATGGTAGACTTTTATCATTAAGTTATGATAGACAAGCAGAATTTCAAGCATGGGCAGAACATACATTAGGAGGAACAGATACTAAAGTAACAGATATAGAAATGATACCAACTGCAAGTCACGATCAATTATGGCTAAAAGTTGAAAGAACAATTAATGGTAGTCCAACATATTATGTTGAGACAATGGGTAGATTCCCAAAAGAAGGAGCATTAGCAAGGAATCATTATGTTTTCTCAGATAGTGCTTTAACAAAATCTATTAGTGGTAAATCATTTACAGTATCTAGTAGTTCTGGAATGTTAGTTACATCTAGTGGTCATGGATTAATTGATACACAAGTTATCCGTGTGTCAAATACTGGTGGTTCATTACCAACAGGATTAGTAGCAAATCAAGATTATTATGTAAAATATGTTGATGCAAATACATTTAGACTTGCATTAACATCAGGAGGGACTGCAATAGCATATACAAATGCTGGATCACCTACTCATAATTGGGTAACTTCAACTGTTAATGGATTAACTCACTTAGTAGGACAAGAAGTACAAATATATTATGGTGGGATGCAACATATTAATAAAACTGTAGCAACTAATGGATCTGTAGTTCTTAATAATTATGAAGCTACTGATGTTGTATTAGGGTTGCCTTATTCTGGAATAATGGAAACATTAGAACCAGCATCACCTAAAAATCAGTATTCATATTCTAAAAGATTATTAACTTTAGTTTTATTAATAGAAGAATCTTTAGGTATTCAAATTGAATATAACGATTTATCAGAAGAGATACTATTTAGATCAATGCAAAATCAAATGGGTAATCAAATTGATCTTTTTTCTGGTAAAAGGGAATTATCATTATCTGGAATAGGTTGGGATGTACATAATTTAGAAATAGTTTCAAATGGTCCTTTCCCTATGCAAATAAATGCTCTTGTAATAGAATCAGAAACAGGAGGTACATAGTGGATCGGGAATCAGCAAGACTTCAGTTTGATGATATGAATAAAAGATTTAATATCGAACATACATTTCCTTTTGATGAAGCATGGGATTTTGTAGAATATAAAAGATTCCAAGCAACTATTAATACACCAGATGAGTTTTTTCCTACAAATTATACAAAAGAACAATATAGAAAAGGAATAATTGCATTACAGAATAAAATGTTGGAAGATGAAAAGACATATACACCAGAAAAGAATCCAGATTTTAGTCCTGTAAAGCATACATTTTGTAAACATCAGTATGTAAGGGAGATATTTAACCCTGCTGGTGCAATGTTAGTAACAAAGATACATAAAGTTGAACATCCTTTTTTCCTTTTAAAAGGAGAAATGTCCATATTATCAGAAGAAGGTGAAATGCGTATTTCTGCTCCTTATTATGGTGTTACTCCAGTAGGTACAAAAAGAGTAATATTAGCTCATACAGATTGTACATTTGTAACAGTACATCCAACTAATAAAACAACTCTTGATCAAATTGAAAATGAGCTAATTGCAAAAGATTATGAAGAATTGGAGGTAGCATGAGTTGGTGGTTTGTAGGAACAACAGTAGCCTTGAAAGGTAGACAGGGTATTCTAGCCGCAAAAAAAGGTGATCGTATTGGAGACAAATTAGATGCACAAGCGGCAAAAGTAGAACAACAGGCAAAAGAGGATGTAAGAGGATTAAAAAAATCTAGCTACTCTAACTATCTTGGAATGAAAAGCCAGAGTGGTGATGCAATAGAAAATATTAGAATAGATGGAGCATTAAATAGAGAATCTGCTAAAGCGGAAACAGGAGGTAGTGGTGTTGTATCAGGTGAGGGAACTGCTGTAGATGTACAAATGGCAATGGTAAATAATGCTAGATTAGACGAAGCTAATGTCAGAGCCGTTATGGATATAAATATTGAAAAAAATAAATATGAAACTAATTTAGAATCAGAAAGAATTACAAGGGAAGCAAAAGCACAAGCAGACGCTATTAGAGATGGTGCTTCTGATGCTAGACAAGCAGGAAGAGATGCTAAATTGGAAGCTGGTATTAGTGCTGTTACCTCAGTAGTAACTGCTGGACTTGGATCAGGTGATTTCCAAAAATGGTTTTCTGGTGCAAGTGCTGTTGCTGGTCAAGTAAAAGGAGGTAGAGGAGAGCATACAGCTTCATCTGATACAAGAGGTCAAGAATCTAAACCTCACTCTTATATAGGTCGTAGTGGAGGGGGGAGAAAGGAGGGCTGGAATAAGAGTCCTGATGCTTATTCTCCGAGTCGATATACTAAATTAGGTCAAATGACTAATGATCAATTGAGGCAAAAGGCAAAAGCAAGTGGTGCTTATATGGGTCCAGCAAATATGTCACAACAAGAAAAATGGGCGCCAATAGTTAGAGGTCATTCACAACGTCAAAGTAACAAAGTTATGAGTATTCTTAATAAAAGTGGCGGATATCAATATAAAAGACCACCGGGGTTATTACCACCACAGTTAATGAGAAAAAGTGGTGGTTCTGTTTGGAAACCAAAAGCCAGATATACCAATCCTTCTAAAGCAACTTGGTCCAAAAGTGGTGAAATATTTGTACGTCCTTAAATAAAGAGTTAAAATGGAAATAGCAAGACCTAATTATAAAAAAACTAGAATAAATACTAAACCATTATCTATGGGTGGACGTAGTGCTGTCCCTGAAGCTCAAGTTAATGATATAGGTAGTGACCATCATATAAGGGTTACAAAACTTCTAGAGCAAGGTGCTGTTGATCTATTTAATGCATGGGATAAAGTTGAACAAAATCGTATTAGGCAAGAAATCCATGAAGAAAAGTTAAAAATGGATACCCATTTTCTAAAGCAAGAAGCACTTAGAGATAGTAACTTAAATCAAATAAGTTCTAAATATCTAAGTCCAAAAAATATGGAAGAAGATTATTTAGATGATGAATATGCATATGGTAAAGATAAATTATCACCTTATAAAATGTCTGAAGATATATCAGAAGATGCAAAAAAGCAATTGGAGCCAGCAGTAAAATATGGAAATGAAGCATTTATGATAAAATCTCAAACTGTTTTTGCTAAAGAATTAGTAAATAGAGGCAAAAAAATGTTAGAGACTGATCGTGTTAATAGCCTTAATAGCTTTAATAGTAGCTTAACAGCTATGTCTAGGGGAGATGATTTACCTAAAACATTTTGGAAACCAAATAGTAATGAATTAGCTGAAAAAGCGGCTAAAGATTTTGAAGCACGTTTAGGAGAAGAAATAAAACATCAAACTTTGAGACAAAGTGAGGCAGATACATTATTGATGAATTTTAAACGAGATTTAGCAGGAATAATTTTCGCAAGACATTTATCTCAGAATCCAAAAGAAGCATTAGATCAGATTAAAAAAGGATTTAAGCAAAATATTTCAACACCACATCAACCAGATCCAATGGGTAAGGGTGATTCGAAATATGGATCAAAGTCTGGTTTATCTGTCCGTACTATTGAAACTTATTCTGTTGGAGGTGTATCAGTTGATCCTTCTAAAGTTGCAAAATATTTAGATACAGCAATAAGTAAGGAAGCTGAAAATGCTGAAAGAGCTGAAAGAAATAGTTTTAATATGTCCCAAAAACTTTTTGCCTCTCAGAATCCAGAACTGTTTTTACAAAGATTTGCCGATTTTAAGAAGAGTCCTCCTCCAAGTTCTCAAAATAATCAAATTAATTTAGGTGAAACAGAAGATGATATTGAGACAGAAAGATATGTTATTAAAGATGGTATATTGGAAAATTATCCTAATTATGATCCTGCTAAATTACAAGAACATATATTAATTGCTTGGAGAGGAGAAGATGCTATAAATAAAAAAGAAAAAATAAGAAATTTTAATAATCAAATGGGCGATTTAGAATTAAATATAAGTTCGAAAGATTTGAATATACAACGTAAACATATTAGAGATAATTATACATATGTAAAAGGTAAAGGATTTAGACCAAAAGACTCCATAATTAATAAAATAAGTAATAAATATGATTTGAATTTTGATGATGTTCAAACAAAAATGAGAGATATTATTAAACCTCATACACATAAATATTGGCTTACAGGTAATGAAGTAAAACTAAGACCAGCCCAATTTAATCAAATTGTAAACAGTGTTATAAAGTATCATAATACTCGAATGTTTTCATCTGGTACCGCAGAAATTATAAATCCTATTACGGATACAGAGAATGAAGTACATCTGTTATATAATAGTGCCCATGAGGAGCAAAAAGAAAAAATTGATGAATTAATAACTGATTTTAATCTTTTACATCATGATAAAGAAACTTATTTAAAAATGTCTCCACAGAAATTAAATGAAACTCGTGAAAAATGGAGAGAAAAAACTATTGATAAAGAAGGTAAAAGGAATGATATCTATGGTGCATATGAATATGCAGATAATAATTTCTTTAGACCAAGACAACAAAGTCTTATAAATTGGCCAAATGCAACAGCACTTTCTGATATAGGACTATTAGAAAAAGTTAGTATAGGAGGTGCTGATCCAAGTCAGGGTTTGATTAACGATGAAGAAAAGAAGGAACTTTTTAATCATATGAAGTCATTACAATTATTAAATCCATATTTAAAATTTAATGATTTTGCGTGGATTCATTATGCACCAAAACCGGCAGTTGACGGAGCAAGGGCGTTACATGGTTATGAAACATTTAAGACATCAAAATTTGATAAAGAGAAATTACAATGAAGGTTTTTGAAAATTTTGAGAAATTTAGTATTTGGATGGATAAAATGAAAAACCGTCCAGATTCCGAATCTTATATAAGATGGCATCAAGGAACTGTTCTTGGTTTAGATCAACAAAAACCGGGTAAATTGAATATGGCTAAATCTGCATTTGTTGATATATATGATGAATTAGATATAGATGATAGGGAAGCTATATTTGATACTTTATATAAAGATGATATAAGTGGTGTGCCA